>Ga0129308_1000149_pt1 | contig 121179 bp, 112 predicted proteins | sample L827metagenome_FD_94440 | JGI IMG/M metagenome (GOLD analysis project Ga0129308, IMG submission 94440) | Ring-tailed lemur group fecal microbial communities from Wisconsin, USA - L827 metagenome | ecosystem: Host-associated > Mammals > Digestive system > Large intestine > Fecal | place: USA...
GAGCGTCACCGACTGGTGGCGCTCCCCTTTTTTTTGTTTATCTGCCTATGTCCTCGATTAAAACGAAAAATCCAAACCCATTCCCGATTGGGATTAGGTTCGGATTTCTCAAGTATGGTGGACGATACAGGACTTGAACCTGTGACCTCCCGCACGTCAAGCGGATGCTCATACCAGCTGAGCTAATCGTCCAAATGGCGAAGGTTATAATATCATTTTTATCTTGCTTTGTCAACACCTTTTCAGATTCTTTTTGATCCTCTTTCTTTCATATCATGATAGAAAACCTCCCGCATCTGAAATCTTCCACTGTTCAAACTACACCTGTCCTGCTATACTGATGATACTTGATACTGACACAGACGGGATGTCGGCACAGAGCCGCACCCGGAGTACGAGGAGGTGCCTCCCTCTCATGCAGCAGACGGTTCTGATCACTGGCGGCAGCCGGGGTATCGGTGCGGCGATGGCCCGCGCATTTGCCGCCGCCGGCTATGCGGTAGCGGTCAACTACCACCGCTCTGAAGCCGAAGCCCGCGCCCTGGTGGAGGAACTCTCCTCCTCGGGATATTCGGTCCGGGCCTTTCAGGCCGACGTGTCCGATCCCGGCCAGGCCCAGTCTTTGGTTGACAATGTGTTGGATATTTTTTGTCAACTTGACATTCTGATATGTAACGCCGGCGTCGCGTGGACAGGCCTTCTCTGCGATATGACGGATACGGACTACCGCCGGGTGCTGGGCACCGACCTGGACGGCGTCTTTTACTGCTGTCGGGCGGCCTATCGGCACATGGTACACCGGAAGTATGGGCGTATCCTCACGATCTCCTCGATGTGGGGACGTTCCGGCGCATCCTGCGAGGCGGCCTACTCGGCGGCCAAGGCCGGTGTGATCGGGCTGACAAAGGCTTTGGCCCAGGAGCTTGGGCCCTCCGGGGTGACGGTCAACTGCCTGGCACCCGGTGTGATTGACACACAGATGAACTGCGCGCTGTCTGCGGGGGACCTGCGCACGCTTGCCGAGGAAACCCCGGTGGGCCGTCTGGGCACGGCCGAGGACGTGGCCCGCGCCGCCCTGTTTTTGGCCTCTCCTCAGGCGGGCTTTATCACCGGGCAGGTCCTTGGGGTGGACGGCGGCTTTCTTTTGTAAGCTGCTTTTGTCACTTTTGTGGATATCTTTGTTTCCTTTCTCTTTTTAGGTTGTCAAAAACAACGGTTGACAATTTCATGGGGCAAGGCTTATAATTGTCAACAACCTAAAGGAGGGTTTTACAATGAACATGAATCGCGCTTTGTCTCTTGCCATGGCAGGCGCCCTGGGCCTGTCCCTGTTGGCCGGCTGCGGCGGCGGCAGCGGCTCCGCCACGCCCGCCCCCGCCGACACCTCTGCTCCTGCCGACCATTCCGGCGCCTCCGGCGTCATCAAGATTGGCGGCATCGGCCCCCTGACCGGCTCCGCCGCCGTGTACGGCCTGGCCACGAAGCAGGGCGCCGAGGTCGCCGTAGCGGAAATCAACGCCTTGGGCGGTCTCCAGTTCTCCCTGGATTTCCAGGATGACGAGGGCGACGCCGAGAAGGCCGTCAACGCCTACAACAAGCTCAAGGGCGACGGCGTGCAGCTCATCTACGGCTGCACCACCACCACTCCCTGCGTAGCCGTGGCCGCCGAGACCTTCAACGACCGCTACTTCCAGCTCACTCCCTCCGCCTCCTCCACCGATGTGACCAGCGGGCGGGACAACGTCTTCCAGGTCTGCTTCACCGACCCCAATCAGGGCCTCACCGCCGCTAATTACATCAAGGAGAACGGCCTGGGCACCAAGGTCGCCGTCATCTACAACAACGGCGACGCCTACTCCACCGGCATCTACAACGCCTTCCAGTCCGAGGCCGACGCCATCGGCCTGGAGGTCGTCTCCGTGACCACCTTCCCCGACGATACCAACGCCGACTTCACCGTGCAGTTGGGTGAGGCCCAGAGCGCCGGCGCCGACCTGGTGTTCATGCCCATCTACTACACCCCCGCCTCCCTGATCCTGAACCAGGCCAAGACCATGGGTTACGCCCCCACCTTTTTCGGCTGCGACGGCATGGATGGCATCCTGGACCTGGAGGGCTTTGATACCTCCCTGGCCGAGGGTCTGATGCTGATGACCCCCTTCAACGCCTGGGGCACCGATGAGCGCACCGTCAACTTCGTCACCACGTACCAAGGGCAGTACGACGGCATTCCCAACCAGTTCGCCGCCGATGGCTATGACTGCATCTACGCCATCTATGAGGCCTGCCAGAAGGCCGGCATCACCGCAGACACCAGCGCCGCCGACGTGTGCGAAGCACTGGTGTCCACCTTCACCTCCGAAGACTTCAGCGTGGACGGTCTGACCGGCACCGGCATGACCTGGTCCTCCACCGGTGAGGTCTCCAAGGCCCCCGTGGTCGTCAAGGTCGAGGGCGGCGTGTACGTCACTCAGTAAGAAAACCAGAAAAGGGAACCCAGGAAGAGGGTTGCCGGGTCTCTCGGCAGCCCTCTTTTCCCCATTCCGGGCCGGAGACGGCCCCCGCCTGTATGGCGGACACATCCGCGGCCGGAGCGACTGCTGATGTGTCTGCCATATAGTCCCGTTTTGGACCTTTTGCAGAGAGAAAGAAAAGAGAGGTGACTGGCTTGAGTCTTCTCAACAACCTGATCAACGGCATCAGCCTGGGCAGCGTCTACGCCATCATCGCCCTGGGCTATACCATGGTCTACGGCATTGCCAAGATGCTCAATTTCGCCCATGGTGACATCATCATGGTGGGCGCCTACGTCTGCTTTTTCGCCACCGGCCAGTTCGGTCTGCCCCCCATCGCCGGGGTGCTGCTGGCCATGGTGGTATGCACCATCCTCGGCATGGTCATCGAGCGGCTGGCCTACAAGCCCCTGCGGCAGGCTCCCTCCCTGGCCGTGCTCATCACCGCCATCGGTGTGAGCTATTTCCTTCAGAACTCCGCCCTGCTGCTGTGGAAGTCCGACCCCAAGGTCTTTACCTCCGTGGTCCCCGGCGGCTCTCTCACCCTGGGGCGCGTCAACATTACCTATGTGTCCCTTGTGACCGTGCTCTCCTGCGTGGTCATCATGTTGGTGCTCAGCTTCTTTACCGGCCACACCAAGATGGGCAAGGCCATGCGGGCCTGCTCCGAGGACAAGGCCGCGGCCCAGCTCATGGGGATCGACGTCAACCGCACCATCTCCATGACCTTTGCCATCGGCTCCGCGCTGGCCGCCGTCGCCGGGGTGCTGCTGTGCTCCACCTATCCCACCCTGATGCCCACCACCGGGTCCCTGCCCGGCATCAAGGCCTTCACCGCCGCGGTCTTCGGCGGGATCGGCTCCATCCCCGGCGCCATGCTGGGGGGCATCCTGCTGGGGATCATCGAGATCTTTGCCAAGGCCTTTAATACCAATATCTCCGACGCGGTGGTCTTTGCCGTGCTGATCGTGGTGCTGTTGGTGAAGCCCTCCGGCCTGCTGGGCAAGACCGTGCGTGAGAAAGTGTGAGGTGGCCGATATGAAAACCCTTTCTTCCGGCCGGAAACGGCTCTTCCGCAACGCCATTACCTACGGCATCGTCATCGCCGCCTTCGTGATCCTCCAGATCCTCAACGCCGGCGGGCTCCTATCCCCCTCTCTGCAGGGACAGCTTGTGCCCATCTGCGCCTATGTCACCATGGCCATCGCCCTGAATCTGGTAGTGGGCATCTCCGGTGAGCTGAGCCTCGGCCACGCCGGCTTTATGAGCGTGGGCGCGTTCTCCGGCGTTGTGGTCTCCCTCTCCCTCCAGCAGGCGATCCCCTCCGGCCCCGTCCGTCTGGCGGTGGCCATGCTGGTGGGCGCCGTGTGCGCCGGAATCGCCGGCTTTATCGTGGGCGTGCCCGTTCTGCGGCTCCGGGGCGATTATCTGGCCATCGTCACCCTGGCCTTCGGCGAGATCATCAAAAATATCATCAACATCCTCTATGTGGGCATAGACGGCAACGGACTCCACTTCTCTACCCAGAACGAGGCCGCGCTGGCCCTGGGCGAGGGCGGCAAAGCCATTCTGAAGGGGCCCATGGGCGTCACGACCAATGTGAAGCTCTCCTCCTTCACCGCTGGCTTTATCCTGGTGCTCATCGCCCTGACGGTGGTGCTCAATCTGATCAACAGCCGTTCCGGGCGGGCCATCATGGCACTGCGTGACAACCGCATCGCTGCCGAGAGCGTGGGCATCGGCGCCACCAAGTACAAGCTTCTGGCCTTTGTCACCTCCGCCGTGCTGGCGGGCGCCGCCGGTGCCCTGTACGCCATGAATTACTCCTCCATCGCCGCCAAAAAGTTTGACTTCAACACCTCCATCCTCATCTTGGTCTTTGTGGTACTGGGCGGGCTGGGCAACATCCGGGGCTCCATCATCGCCGCCGCCCTGCTCTATGTGCTGCCCGAGATGCTCCGCGATTTCTATGATTTCCGTATGTTGATTTACGCCATCGTTCTCATCCTGGTGATGCTGCTCACCAACAGCCCCTTCTTCCAGGACCTCCGCGGCCAGCTCCAGAGCAAGCTGCGGGACCGTGCGGTGGCCAAAGCCGATGCGAAAGGGGGATCCGGCCATGAATAAGCCCGGGAGAGAGCCCACCCGTCTGGTCCCTGTGCCCAGCCCCAATATCATCCCCGAGCGAGACGTGGACAAGACCCCCATTCTGGAGGCCCAGCATCTGGGCATCGACTTCGGCGGGCTCACCGCCGTGGACGAATTCAACATGGCCATTGGCCGCACCGAGATCGCCGGGCTCATCGGCCCCAACGGCGCGGGCAAGACCACAGTGTTCAACCTTCTAACCAAGGTTTATCAGCCCACCCGGGGCACCATCCTGCTCGACGGCATAGACACCGCCGGCAAGTCCACGGTCCAGGTCAACCGCATGGGGATCGCCCGTACCTTCCAGAACATCCGGCTGTTCTCCAACCTCAGCGTGGAGGACAATGTGAAGATCGGCCTCCACAATCACATCAAATATGGCACCCTCCAGGGGGTGCTCCGTCTGCCCGGGTACTGGAAGGAGGAGCGGATTGCCCATGAGCGTGCATTGGAACTGCTGTCCATTTTCGACATGCAGGATCTGGCCGGCGCCAAGGCGGGCAGTCTCCCCTACGGCGCCCAGCGCCGCTTGGAGATCGTCCGCGCCCTGGCCACCAATCCCTCCCTGCTGCTCCTGGATGAGCCCGCGGCCGGCATGAACCCCTCCGAGACCGCCGAGCTCATGGAGAATATCGTAAAGATCCGCGACACCTTCCAGATCGCCGTCCTGCTCATTGAACACGATATGAGCCTGGTCATGGGCATCTGTGAGGGCATCTGCGTGCTGAACTTCGGCCACATCATCGCCAAGGGCACGCCCGACGAAATTCAAAACAACCCGGAGGTCATCAAGGCCTATCTGGGCTCCGGGAAGGGGGAGTGACACCATGTCCATGCTGCATGTGGAAAACATCAACGTATACTACGGTGCCATTCACGCCGTCAAGGACATCTCCTTCCATGTGGACGAGGGCGAGGTGGTCACGCTCATCGGCGCCAACGGCGCGGGCAAGTCCACCATCTTAAAGACCATCTCCGGCCTTTTACACAGCCATACCGGCTCCATCACCTTCCTGGACCAGAAGATCGCCGGCGTCCCGGCCCACAAGATCGTCTCACGGGGCCTTGCCCAGGTGCCCGAAGGCCGGCAGGTCTTCCTCCAGATGACGGTGGAGGAGAATCTGGAGATGGGCGCCTACACCCGTCCGGGCAGTGAGGTCGCTCCCGGCCTGGAGACCGTCTACGAGCAGTTTCCCCGCCTGAAGGAGCGCCGCCGCCAGGTCGCCGGCACGCTCTCCGGCGGCGAACAGCAGATGCTGGCCATGGGGCGCGCCCTGATGTCCCGCCCCAAACTGATGATGCTGGACGAGCCCTCCATGGGGCTGGCCCCCATTCTGGTGGAGCAGATCTTCGAGATCATCCAGACCCTCCACAAGGCGGGCACTACCATCCTTCTGGTGGAACAGAACGCCCGGATGGCCCTCTCGGTGGCGGACCGCGGCTATGTGCTGGAGACCGGGCGCATCCTCAAGACAGCCCCCGCCCACACCCTTTTGGAAGACGAGGACGTCAAAAAAGCCTATCTGGGCGGCTGAGAGGCCGTAAAAAGTCCGCCGGCTCTGCCCGTCGGACTTTTTCCCGTTTTTTGCCGCTTTTGTCTTGGCGTATCCGGTGGTATGATAGGAATTGATACGCCGCCGTGGAGGACGGCGCAAAATTCGATCGCATCCGAACAGAGGAGAATCCCAGCCATGCCAAACTATTACGCCCATCTGAGCCTCGGCGCTCAGGTCCTGTCTCAGCTTCCGCAGGAGCTCTCCCTGCTTCTGAACCGGGAGCGTTCCGCCTTCGATCTGGGCTGTCTGGGGCCTGACCCGCTCTTCTTTTACCGCCCGACCCTGCCCAACCCGGTCCGCCGGGAGGGCGTCGCCATGCACGCCCGGTCCGCGCTGCCCGTATTCGGCCGCCTACGGGAGGCGGTGGAGGAGGGCGCCCCCATGTCCGCAGGATATGCCGCCGGTTTTCTGTGTCATCTGGCCCTGGACAGTGCCTGTCACGGCTGGATCGACCGCAGGGCGGCCGAAGGGACCGTCACTCACCTGGCCATGGAAGCCGAGTTCGACCGCCTGCTGATGGAGCGGGACGACCTGGTATCACTGGGACGTTCCTACCTCCCTCCCATGCCCTCCGGCGAGGTGTTCGCCGCCGCCGCCCGGGCCTACCAGCACACCTCTCCCAAGCAGTTGGAAGAGGGCTATCGCTCTATGCGGCGGGACACCGCCCTCTTCGCCCGTCTCTCCGGCCACCGTCTGAGCCGCCCGGCCAACCGCGCGGTGGGCGCGCTGCCCGGGCTCAAGGCCCTGCAGGGCATCTTCCTCACCGCCGATTCCCACGATGCCTATGCAGAGAGCAACGAATATCTCACCCGCCAGCTCGCGGCCACCGTGGAGGCGGCGGCCAAACAGACGCAACGCTTTTTCCAGGCGGCGGAGTCCGGCGCCCCGCTGGACCCCTGGCTGGACCGGGATTTTAAGGGCAACCGACTCTCCGAGGGGGCCGGCGGTCTGCCTCAGTCCGCACCGGCCTGAGCCTTCCTTTAAAACGGCAAGAGGGCGTATCCCCATGTGGGGATACGCCCTCTTATTGCCCCAGCCCGCCGCCTGCCGGTGTTCTCCTTGCTGCTGGCTGCAGAACATCATTGGAAGTACGCCGCGCCGCTTTCAAAAATAGGCTGGTACTTGTCGCCGGGTATGTTTTTGGCAATGTAGGTCCCCCGCCGCTCGGAGTGGCCCATCTTGCCGAACACCCGCCCGTCCGGCGAGAAGATCCCCTCTATGGCCAGCACGGAGCCGTTGGGGTTGGCGGCAATGTCCATGGAGGGCGCCCCGCCCAAGTCCACATACTGCGTGGCCACCTGTCCCCGGGTGATCAGCTCCTCCAGCAGCGCCCCGGGGGCCACGAACTTGCCCTCTCCGTGGGAGACGGGGATAGCGTGGAGGTCGCCCACCTGAGAGCGGAGCATCCAGGGGGAATTCACCGAGGCCACCCGGGTGGTGACATACCGGCTCTGATGGCGGCCGATATCGTTGAAGGTCAGCGTGGCACAGTCCTCGTGCATAGGCCGGATCTCGCCGTAGGGCACCAGTCCCAGCTTGACCAGGGCCTGGAAGCCGTTGCAGATGCCCAGCATCAGGCCATCCCGGTTTTTGAGCAGGTCGTGGACCGCGTCGGTGAGGCGGGGATTACGGAAGAAGGAGCAGATGAATTTGGCGGAGCCGTCGGGCTCGTCGCCGCCGGAGAAGCCGCCGGGCAGGACGATCATCTGGGCCCCCTGGATGGCCTGCTCCAGAGCCTGGGCGGACTGGGCCAGAAGACCGGCGCTCAGATTTTTCACCACCACGATCTCCGGCTCGATGCCCGCCCGAAGGCAGGCCGCAGCGGTGTCGTATTCGCAGTTGGTGCCGGGGAACACGGGGATCACGGCCTTGGGCCGGGCGGTCTTGTGGGCGCACACCGCCGGAGATCGCCCCTCCCAGGAAATGGCCTTCACGCCGCCGGAGGCGGGGGTGCGGGTGGGGTACACCCGCTCCAGCACCCCTTCGGCACACTGCAGCAGCTCCTCAATGGAAGCGGAGTCGTTCTTCAGGGTGACGATGGGCTCGTCAGAGGTATAGCCCAGCAGAAGGGCGCCGGGGATCTCCCTGCCGCATTCGGCCACAATGGCGCCGGGGGTGGGGTCCCAGAAGGGGTCGGACTCCAGGCGCGGGTCGACGAGGAAGCCGATCCGGTTGCCGAAGGACATCTTCATCACGGCCTCTGCCGCCCCGCCGGGTCCCACGGCCCAAGCGGCCTTTACGGTCCCGTCCAGGCACAGGCCGTGAAATTTCGCCCACAGGGCGCTCAGCGCCCCGTAGTCCCGGAAGTCCTCCGGCCGGAAGAGGTAGACCGGGTGCCCCGCCTCCTTGAACTCGGGGGAGAGCACATTGCCGGCCCGCTCCGGGGCGATGGCAAAGGAGATGAGGGTGGGGGGGACGTCCAGCCCCAGGAAAGAGCCGGACATGGAGTCCTTGCCGCCGATGGCGGCCACACCCAGGCCCAGTTGGGCGGACAGGGCGCCCAGCAGGGCGGAGAAGGGCTTGCCCCAGCGCACCGGATTGTCACGCAGCTTTTCAAAGTACTCCTGGAAGGAGAGGTAAGCCCCCTTGGCGTCGCAGCCCGCCGCCACCAGCCGGCACAGGGAGTCCACCACCGAGACAGAGGCCCCTGTGAAGGGATCGCTCTCCATCCACTTGGGCCGGAAGCCCCACGCCATTACCGAGCAGAGGTCCGTCTCCCGCCCGGGGCCCACCGGCAGCAGGGCGGCCATGGCCTGGGTGGGGGTGGTCTGGGTCCTTCCGCCAAAGGGCATCAGCACCGAGCCCGCGCCGATGGAGGCGTCGAACCGCTCTCCCAGCCCCCGCTGGAGGCCCAGATTCAGCTCGGCGGCCAGCCCCCGCAGATCCTGGGCGACGCCGGCCCCCGCCCGCTGCACGGGCGGCACGGTGACGGCGGTGTGCTTGTCCGCCCCGTTGGAGGATAGGAAGGCCCGGGAGAGGTCTGCGATGACCTCCCCACCCCAACGCATCACCATACGGGGGCTCTGTGTGACCTCAGCCACCACATAGGCCTCCAGGTTTTCTGCGTTGGCGGCGGCGATGAACCGCTCCACGTCCCCGTCGGCCACCACCACGGCCATGCGCTCCTGGCTCTCGGAAATGGCCAGCTCCGTGCCGTCCAGGCCGTCGTATTTTTTGCGGACCTGGTCCAGGTCGATGGAGAGCCCATCGGCCAGCTCGCCGATGGCCACGGACACGCCGCCCGCCCCGAAGTCGTTGCAGCGCTTGATGAGCCGGGTCACCGCCGGGTCGCGGAACAGGCGCTGGATCTTCCGCTCCTCCGGGGCGTTGCCCTTCTGGACCTCGGAAGCCATGGTGTCCAGGCTCTTGAGGTCATGGCTCTTGGAGGAGCCGGTAGCACCGCCGATGCCGTCCCGCCCAGTGCGTCCGCCCAGCAGGATGACCTTGTCGCCGGGCGCGGGCGTCTCCCGGATGACGTTGGCCGCCGGGGCCGCGCCCACCACGGCCCCCACCTCCATGTGCTTGGCCACATAACCGGGGTGGTAGATCTCGCTCACCATGCCGGTACACAGCCCGATCTGATTGCCGTAGGAGGAGTATCCCGCCGCCGCGGTGGTGCACAGCTTCCGCTGGGGCAGCTTGCCCTCCATGGTCTGGTCCAGCGGGGTGCGGGGGTCGCCGCAGCCGGTGACGCGCATGGCTTGGTACACATAGGACCGGCCGGACAGGGGGTCCCGGATGGCGCCGCCGATGCAGGTGGCCGCGCCGCCGAAGGGTTCGATCTCGGTGGGGTGGTTGTGGGTCTCGTTCTTGAACATGAGGAGCCAGTCCTCCTCCTGCCCATCCACCGTGGCGGTGACGTGGACGGAGCAGGCGTTGATCTCCTCGGACTCGTCCAGCCGCTGGAGCACGCCCCGCTTTTTGAGGACCTTGGTGGCGATGGTGGCCAGGTCCATCAGCGTCTGGGGCCGCCGAGCGGCCTTCTCCTCCCCATAGACCTCCACCCGGGCGGCCAGATACTGCCGGTAGGCCTCCTCCACCGCAGGCTCCAGGATCTCCACCTTGTCGATGTGGGTGGAGAAGGTGGTGTGGCGGCAGTGATCGGACCAATAGGTGTCCACCAGGCGCAGCTCGGTGAGGGTGGGCTCCCGTTGCTCTTCCGCCCGCATATAGCCCTGAAAGAACTTCAGGTCGTTGACGTCCATGGCCAGGCCGTACGCCTGGAGCATATGCTCCAACCCGTCGTCATCCAGGTCCCGGAAGCCCGCCAGCACCTTCACCCTGCCCGGAGCGGGATAGTGCTGGGAGAGGGTCCGGGGCTTGTCCAGCGCCGCCTCCCTGGCTTCCACAGGGTTGATGAGGTACTTCTTCACCTTTGCAAGGTCGGCGTCGTCCACCTGGCCCTGGAGGATATAGACGGTGGCCGTGGCGCAAAAGGGCCGCTCCCCGCCGGTCTGAAGCTGGATGCACTGGCTGGCGGAGTCCGCCCGCTGGTCGTACTGTCCGGGCAGGGCCTCCACCGCCACCAGGCGGCAGGGCGCCCCCGTCATGTCGGGCAGCTCCTCTTCATACACGGCGTCCACCTGGGGCTCGGAAAAGACCGTGGCCGCCGCCTGGGCGTAGACCTGGGGGCTCACGCCCTCCACATCGTAGCGGTTGAGGATGCGCACCCCCGTGAGGCTGGAGATCCCCAGCTCCTCGGTAAGCTCCCGGCACAGGGCCCGGGCCGCGCCGTCAAAACCCGGCCGTTTCTCTACGTAACAGCGAAATACCTTCTCCATGTCTCATTCTCCCTCGTCTGTTTCTTCGCGCCTGTATCGGTCGCGGCGGAGCGCTCAGCTCCCCAGGGTCCAGTTTTCAATGCCGGAAAAGGGGTTGTTCTGGGTGGGGGAGAGGCCGCTGACGGCCCCCCACTGGGTCAATACGGATTGGTTCTTGAAACAGAGCACCGTGAACGGGACCTCCCGCCCCAGGCCCTCCCAGAGGGACCGGGCGGCGGACTCCCGTTCCGCGCCGGAGGCGCGCTGGTAGGCGGCCAGCAGCGCACCGATCTCCCCGCTCTGGAAGGCCCCGAAGTTCAGGCTTCCCCCCGCCTTCGTCAGCAGCCCGGGGTCAAAGTCGGCGGAGAGGGCGGTGGCGCCCAGATAAAGGTCAAATTTCCCGGCGGAGAGCGCCTTCTGGTAGTCGGCCCAGGAGAGCTTCTGCAGGTCCACCGTGATCCCTGACCGGGTGAGCTCCTCGGCCAGATATTCAGCCACGGCCAAGCGGAAGGTATTGTCCGTGTTCACCAGAAAGGTGAGCGCCAGCGTCCGCCGCCCCCTGCCCCACAGGCCATCGCCGTCCTTCTCATAGCCAGCCTGGGTCAGCAGCTCCGAGAGCGCCTGCGGCGAGTAGCTCCGGCGCTGCGCCAGCGTCTCATCGTAAAGGGGGCTGTCGGGCGGCACAGGCAGTGCCGCCGCCTGGGCGTGCCGGGAGAGGAGCGCCACGGCGGCGGTGGTCCGGTCAAAGCCCCGGTCCAAGGCCCGGCGGAGCGCGGCGTCGGCGCAGGGCCCGGAGGAGGCGTTGTAGCCGATGAACAGCATGGTGGAGGTGGGGTAGTCCCATACCTCATAGTCCCCGGCAAAGCCCAGGGCATTGGTGCCGGTGAGATCGGCCGTCACCAGGGAGACATCCCCGGTGTCGAAGGCATAGATAAGGTCATCCGCCTCCCTGATGCTCCGCAAGGGGATGGCGTCCACGGGCAGGGACTTGTTCTGCCACCAGCCGGACCGGGTGGCCAGCCGGGGGGCTTCTCCCCCCTCCAGCACATAGGGTCCGGTCCCCAGAGGGGCGTCCCCATCGCCCTTGACGATGGGGATATCCAGCAGGGCGGGCAGCGCCCCATTGGGGGCGCTCAGGACCACGGTGACCGCCCCCTCCTCCGCGGCAACGCTTCGGATGCCGGAGAGCCGGCCCGCAAAGCGGGACTGTGCGCTCCGGGCCAGGTTGAGAGAGGTGGCGGCCTCTTCGGCGGTGAGGGGAGTCCCGTCGGAAAACGTGACACCGCTGCGGAGCTGGAAGCTCCAGGTGAGACCGTCCTCGCTGACGCTGTAGCTCTGACAGAGCACCGGCTGGGGCGTGAAGGTCCGGTCCAGCGCAAAAAGCCCCTCCCAGATGAGGCCCCCCAGGGTCAGATTCACTTTATCGGTGCTGAGAAGGGGGTGGAGGCTGCCCTCCGACATGGGCAGGGCGAACTCCAGCGGGGCCGTCGTCTCCGCCGACGGCGCGGGGGTGGGCGTGGGGGCGGGCAGCGTCTCCTCCACGCCGCACCCGCCCAGCCCCAGCAGGAGGGCCGCTGCCAGTATCCCGATCAAACTCAAATGGAGGGGGTGTTTTCGCTTCATGGCTCGCCTCCCGGCAAAAGCAGGATAGGAAAGAGCGAAAAGCGGCACATATCATTCCCCTTTTCGCTCTTTTTTCTTATTTCAGCAGCTCGATCACAGCCGCCTGGCTTCCCCGGACGCCGTTTGTGACCCGGTGAGACCAGTATTTTTCAGGGTGGCAGGCGGTGCAGTCTCCGGACACGGCGATGTGCTCCGGGAGCAGCCCAGCCCGCTCCAGGCGCATGGCGTTGATCCCCTTCAGGTCCACCTTGAACTTTCCGTTCTCAATGGGATCGATATAGGGTGTGGCGCACACGCCCAGCGCCGACGTCATGGCGTTGGGCACGTCCTCGTGGGTCTCGAAACAGCATCTGGAGATTCCCGGTCCGATGGCAGCCAGAATATCCTCCGGACGGGAGCCGTAGAATGCCATTTTCTCCACAGCCCGCTCCACGATGCCCGCGGCGGTCCCCCGCCAGCCGGCATGGGCCGCGGCCGCCACCCGGCGCACCGGGTCGTAAAACAGGACGGGCAGGCAGTCCGCCCCAAACACCACCAGACTGACGCCGGGGATGTCCGTCACCAGACCATCCACCTCATAGGGCTCCACATCGTAGAGATCCCTTTTGACGTCGGCACAGGTGACGGGGCGGACCAGATCGCTGTGGATCTGATTGGACATGGCGATGCTGTCCGCATCTGCTCCGATGGCGGCGAAAAAGCGCCGGTAATTTTCCCGGACATGTCCGGGCTCGTCTCCCCGGGTGGTGCCCAGGTCCATGCTCTCATAAATGCCTGTGCTCACGCCGCCCAGGCGGGTGGAAAACCCGTGGGCCACGCCGCCGGCGGCCTCAAAGCCGTCGGCGGACAGAAACGTAACGCCGTTTCGGGTCCGGTCAATGATCTTCATATTGCCCTCGCTTGCTCTCTTGTCACTGCAGATCGGGGTGGTACTCCTTACAGGTGCACTTCTTCCACTTCAGTCCGCTGCCGCAGGGGCAGGGGTCGTTGCGGCCGATCTTCTCGCCCTTATGGACCACCGGCTGCTGCTTCACCGTGCCATCGCCGCCGGAGGTACCGGTGACCTTGGCCACCCGCTTGCGCTCCACGGTCTGGGCGTTGGTCTGCACCCGCACGATGAACACGCGGCGCACCGTCTCCTCCTGAATGGCCGCGATCATCTCCTCGAACATGGCGTAGCCCTCGCGCTTGTACTCCACCACCGGATCGTTCTGGCCGTAAGCCCGCAGGCCGATGCCCTGGCGCAGCTCGGTCATGTTGTCCAGATGCTCCATCCAGTACTCGTCCACCACCCGGAGCATCATGACCCGCTCCAGCTCGCGCATCAGGGGCGCGCCTAGGGCCTGCTCCTTCTTCTGGTAGATGTCGAAGGCCCGCGTCTCCACCATCTCGCACAGCTCCTCGGCGGTGTACTTCTGGAGCTCCTCGTCGGTAAGCTTGAGTTCCTCGGAGGTCAGGAACACCCCGCGGAAGGGGGCCATGGCTTCCCGGAAGGACTCCGCGTCCATGTGCTTCTGTTCGCCCATACGGCCGTGGATGGTGTTCTGGATCGTGGTGCGGATCATGTTCTCCACGCTGGCCTTCATGTCTTCGCCGTCCAGCACCTGCCGGCGCTGTTTGTAGATGACCTCGCGCTGGGTATTCATCACGTCGTCGTACTCCAGCACGTTCTTGCGCTGCTGGAAGTTCTTGGACTCCACCTGCTTCTGGGCGGACTCGATGGCATTGGTGAGCATCTTCTGCTCGATGGGCGTATCCTCATCCACGCCCAGCTTCTCCATCATGCCCATGACCCGCTCGGAGCCGAACAGGCGCATGATATCGTCCTCCAGGGACAGGTAGAACCGGGTCTCGCCGGGGTCTCCCTGCCGACCGGCGCGGCCCCGGAGCTGGTTGTCGATGCGGCGGGACTCGTGCCGCTCGGTGCCCAGGATAAAGAGGCCGCCCGCCGCCCGGACCTTGTCCGCCTCCGGCTTGATGGCCGCCTTGTACTTGGCCTCCGCTTCGGAGAAGAGTTTTCGGGCATTGAGGATCTCTTCATTCTCCGTCTCCGCAAAGCCGGTGGCCTCGGCGATGAGTTCGTCGGAGAGGCCCGCCTTGCGCAGGTCGTTCTTGGCCAGGAACTCGGCGTTGCCTCCCAGCATGATGTCGGTACCGCGCCCGGCCATGTTGGTGGCCACGGTGACCGCGCCGTACTTGCCGGCCTGCGCCACGATCTCGGCCTCTTTCTCATGGTTCTTGGCGTTCAGGACATTGTGCTGGATGCCCTTCTTTTTGAGCATGCCGGAGAGCAGCTCGGACTTCTCGATGGAGATGGTGCCCACCAGAACGGGCTGGCCCTTGGCGTGGCACTCCTCGATCTGCTGGATGATGGCCCGGTACTTGCCCGCCTCGTTCTTATAGACCACGTCGTGGTGATCCACTCGGGCCAGGGGCTTATTGGTGGGGATCTCTACCACATCCAGGCTGTAAGTGCCGTTGAACTCGTCTTCCTCGGTCATGGCCGTACCGGTCATGCCCGAGAGCTTGTCGTAAAGGCGGAAGTAATTCTGGAAGGTGATGGTGGCCAGCGTCTTGGACTCCCGTGCCACGGTCACATGTTCCTTGGCCTCGATGGCCTGATGCAGGCCCTCGGAGTAGCGCCGCCCAAACATCAGCCGCCCGGTGAACTCGTCTACGATGATGACCTCGCCGTCCTTCACCACATAGTCGATGTCCCGCTTCATGATGCCCCGTGCCCGGATGGCCTGGTTGATATGATGGGAGAGGGTGGTGTTCTCCGGGTCGGCCAGGTTCTCCAGATGAAAGGCCTGCTCGGCCTTGCGGATGCCGTTGGCGGTAAGGGTGACGGTGCGGGCCTTCTCATCCACGATATAGTCGGCCGTCTCGTTGGGGTCCTCCTCCTCCTTTTCGTCCACGGAGGCCACGGTCTTGCATGTGAGCCTGGAGACAAAATTGTCCACGATGGTGTAGAGCTGCGTGGACTCGTCGCCCTGGCCGGAGATGATGAGGGGGGTACGGGCCTCATCGATGAGGATGGAGTCCACCTCGTCCACGATGGCAAAGGAATGGCCCCGCTGTACCATCTCCTGCTTGTAGATGGCCATGTTGTCCCGGAGGTAATCGAAACCGAATTCATTGTTGGTGCCGTATGTGATATCGGCCTCATAGGCGCGGTGCTTGTCCGGTCCCTGCACGCCGTGGATCACCAGGCCCACGGAGAGGCCCATAAAACGATAGACCTTGCCCATCCACTCGCTGTCGCGCTTGGCCAGATAGTCGTTGACGGTAACGATGTGGACCCCTTCGCCGGTCAGGGCGTTCAGATAGGCCGGAAGGGTGGCCACCAGGGTCTTGCCTTCGCCGGTCTTCATCTCGGCGATGCGGCCCTGATGGAGGATGATGCCGCCGATGAGCTGCACCCGGTAGGGCTTCATGCCCAGCACCCGCCAGGCCGCCTCCCGGCAGGCGGCAAACGCCTCGGGCAGCAGGGCGTCCAGGTTCTCGCCGTTCTGATAGCGCTGCTTGAACTCCGGCGTCTTGGCCTGGAGCTGCTCGTCCGTCAGGGCGGCGTATTCCGGCTCCAGCGCCTCGATTTTATTCACGATGGGGGAGATCGCCTTCAATTCCTTCTCCGAGGTGGTCCCGAAGAGCTTTTTGAGCAAACCCATATCTTATCGTACACCTTTCCATATGGAATCAGCCTAGTATACCATATTAAGCAAAAAGAAAAAAGACAAAATTGTAAACAAAAAAGCCCTGACCGCCTTCCGCCCCCTTGGGCTTCGGGCCCGCTTCCCGCACAGATTTCCGGTTTACGGCGGCGGCGCGGAATGATACAATAGGAGGCGTAAGCTCCACCCGTCCGCAGAAAGGATATAGGAACATGAACATAAGATCTGCAAGACTGTTTCCGCTTATGCTGGCCCTCGTGCTGGCGCTGTCCGCCTGTACGTCCGGGGACCCGTCCAATACCCGGACGCCCGCCGCCTCGTCCACGACTCCGGCCTCACCCACGCCCTCGTCCTCCGGCGCGCCGGAGGACGCCGCTCCGTCCTCCCCCTCGCCCACCCCCCAGGTCCTCACCTGGAGCGAGCAGACCTTCCAGCGGGATTACACCGCGGAGGACGGCACACTGGTCATGTCGGTTAAATATGTCTTTCCCGATGTGGAAAACGCCGACCAGAACCCCGCCTGGTCCGAAATCAGCAGCTACTATGCCGCCGAGGGGGCGGCCTATATGGCCACTGCCGGCGAGCTGGCGGGCTACGCCGCCGACGACTACGCCGTTACCAAGGCCACCGGCGGGGAGTTTCTCCCCTTCGGCGAGGAGTCCGGCTACCGCTTCTCCCTGGAGACCGAGGACCTGGTGAGCGTGGTGCGCAGCTATTACGCCAACTCCGTCACCGGGGCGGCCCACCCGGCCAACTACCAGTTCTCCGAGCAGTTTGACCTCGCCACCGGAGAAAGGCTGACGCTGAGCAGCTTCTTTACCGATCCGGAGGCCGCCCGGACCCGCATCCTGGAGACCCTCTCCGGAAAGGATGCCCTCTCCGGCTACAGCGCCGACACACTCTCCTCGGAATTCAAGGACGAGTATTTTTACCTTACGGAGGACGGCTTTGTCTTTTACTTCCAGCCCGACACCGTGGCCCCTTATGCCGCCGGTCTTTTGGAGTTCTCCATCCCCTACTCCGAGTTGGAGGACCTTCTGAGCCCCACGCTGTAAATCCCATTCCACAAAAGAGAGGTAGTTTCCCTATGCCGAAGAAAAATGATATCGTCCGCCTGACCATCGAACGCTGCGGTCTGGCGGGCGAGGGGATCTCCCACCTGGACGGACAGGTGGTCTTTGTCTCCGGCGGCATTCCCGGCGAGGTCTGCGACGTGCAGCTTCTCAAGGTGGGCAAAACCGCCATCTGGGGCCGGGTCCACGCTCTGGTGGATGGCTCTCCGGCGCGCGTGGCCGCCGACTGCCCCTATTACCCCAAGTGCGGCGGCTGCCAGTTCCGCCACATGCGCTACTCCGCCGAGCTGGAGACCAAACGCCGGCGGGTGGAGGACGCGCTCCGGCGCATCGGGGGCGTAGACCTCCCGGTTCCCGAAATATTGGGCGCGGAAAATACGCTCCGCTACCGGAACAAGGTCCAGCTTCCCGTGGCCCCAGGCCCCAGGATCGGCTTCTTCCGTGCCCGGAGCCACGACGTGGTCAACGTGGAGGACTGCCTGCTCCAGCCGGAGACCGCTTCCGCCCTCCGCCGGGCCGTTCTGGCCTGGATGCTGGAGTGGGGTGTGCCCGCCTATGAGGAAGAAACCCATACCGGCCTGCTCCGTCACCTCTATCTCCGCTTCTCCCGGACACAGGTCCTGTGCTGCCTGGTGGTCAACAGCGCCAAACCCCTCCCCGGGGAGGAGGCGCTGGTCTCGGCCCTCCGCGCCGCCGCGCCGGGGCTGGCCGGCGTGGCGGTATCGGTCAATCAGGAGCGGACCAATGTGGTGCTGGGGCGGGAGCTGCGGTCCCTCTGGGGCCATCCCTGGCTGGACGACACCCTCTGCGGCCTCACCTTCCGCATCTCGGTCCCCTCCTTCTACCAGGTGAATCGGGACCAGGCAGAGGTCCTCTATGAACAGGCCCTGGCGTTTGCCGGACTCACCGGGCACGAGCTGGTACTGGACCTCTACTGCGGTATCGGCACCATCTCTCTGGTCATGGCCCGGCGCGCGGGCAAGGTCATCGGTGCGGAGATCGTTCCCTCCGCCGTCACCGACGCCAAGGCCAACGCCGCCCGGAACGGCATCACCAATGCGGATTTTCTTTGCGGCGACGCGGGCACGGCGGCCCAGCACCTGGCCATGCAGGGGCTCCGCCCCGACGTGATCTGTGTGGACCCGCCCCGCAAAGGCCTCTCCGCCGAAGTCTGCGACGCCATCGCCGATATGGCCCCCGCCCGGGTGGTCTATGTCTCCTGTGACCCGGCGACCCTGGCCCGGGACGTCCGCCGTCTGCATGAGTCGGGCTACCGCCCGGAAAAGGCCGTGGCCGTGGACATGTTTCCCCGGACTGCCCACGTGGAGACGGTGGTGCTGCTGCAAAGAGAAGCCGGGTAGGGCGTCTCGAAATCCAGGTGCTCCTCCCATCGTGCAGCATTTGCCGCCGTGGGAGAGCAGCTCCGCAACAAACAGAGATAAAATTGGAACGAAGGCCCCTCCCATGAAAAGATTTGAATACAAAGTCATTCCCATTGCGACCTCTTTGGCGATGCGCACAAAGCAGTTTGAAAAATAGCGCAGGAGTTTGAAGTGTCTTTGAATCAATTGGGGGCCGAGGGCCGGGAGCTTGTCCAGCGGATCGACGGCTACTTTTTCTTCAAGCGCGAGCTCTCTTAGTCCCGATTGATCCCGGAGCTGATTTGTATTTTACAGGGAGGTATTTCTATGGAACTGGTTCTCTATTATCATCCTCTTCCTCTGGCCGATCCATCCCGGCTTCGTTCTATCCTGGCAGCCCATGGAGCGGAGCTGCGGGTGGTGTCTCACCCGCAGCTCTGCCGGCCGCTGGGTGAGCTGGCCGGACTCTCCGGGCTGTCTGTCCCCCCCTCGGTGAGGGAGTATCCCCGTCCGGCGGAGCCGGTCATGGTCTTCTGCGGCTTTTCCCGGGAGCGATTGGATACGGTGCTGGACGCTTTCAAGGCGTGCGGAGCCCCCGCCGCCCTAAAAGCAGTCCTCACCGCCACCAATCAGAGCTGGAGCCTGTCCCGCCTGGCGGATGAGCTCCAGGCAGAGCGTGCGGAGATCGCCCGCTCCCTTCAAGGGGGGAAGTGAGCCATGCGTCTCCTCTTCAAACAGCGCTTTCTCTCCTGGTTTGACAGCTATGACATCTACGACGAGGGCGGGAACACCGTCTTCACCGTGGAGGGCAAGCTCTCTTGGGGCCACCGGCTGGAGATCCACGACGCCCAGGGCGCCTATTTGGGCCGCGTCCAGGAGGAGGTGCTCACCCTCCTGCCCCGTTTTGCCCTCTATGTGGGGGAAAACTATCTGGGCCAGATCAAAAAGGAGTTCACCTTCTTTAAGCCCGTCTTTACCCTGGACTGCAATGACTGGGTGGTAAACGGCGACTGGCTGGAGTGGGACTACTCCGTCACCGACGGGGCCGGTGTGGAAATCATGCGCTGCTCCAAAGAACTTTTTCACTGGACGGACGTCTATACTTTGGATATACCGGAGCCCCGGAATGCTCTGCTGTCCCTCATGATCGTCCTGGCCATCGACGCCGCCAAGTGCTCCTCCGGAAATGGCTGACCCCGGCTCGAAAAGGGGGATGGTCTTCTCCGCCGCCTCCGCCGTGCTCTTCGGCGTCACACCCGCGGTGGCCAGCCGGATCTATTCCATGGGCGGCAATGCCGTTACCCTCACCTTTTATCGGAACCTGATGGCGGTGCCGGTGCTGTTGGCGCTTCTGGGGCTGGAGGGGGTTTCCCTGCGCCTCACTCGGCGGGAGGCGGGCTTGCTCCTGCTGATGGGAGCGGGCTTTCGGGTCACCACCACCCTTATGCTCTACCAGTCCTATCTATATATCCCCACCGGTATGGCGACCACCCTCCATTTTCTCTATCCGGCCCTTACCGCCCTGCTGTGCCGTGCGCGCTTCCGGGAGCGCCTGGGTCCATGGAAGCTGTTCGCTCTGGGTCTCTCCGGGCTGGGCGCCCTCTGCCTTTTGGAGCTGGGCGCCGGAACAGATCCAAGGGGAGTCCTCCTGGCCTCCTCCTCAGCTTTGACCTACGCATGCTATCTCATCGGCCTTGACAAAACGGCGCTGCGGGATATGCACCCGCACAAGGCGGCATGCTATATGGGGCTTCTCAATGCCGCAGCCATGCTGGCGGTGAGCCTTCCCACCCACCAGCTCCGGCTCGCGCTGCCTCCAGCCGCCCTGGGTCTCTCCTTTCTGCTGGCCGTCTCCACCTCCTTTCTGGCCGTGTCCCTGCTCCAGTGGGGCATTCGCCTCCTGGGCGCCAGCTCGGCAGCCCTCTTCTCCATGCTTGAGCCTATCACCAGCGTAGCGGTGGGCTGCCTGGCCCTCGCCGAATCGGTCTCCCGCCGTTCCCTGCTGGGCTGCGCCCTCATTCTGGCGGGCGTTGCCCTCACCGCCCTGGCCGGCCAACGGCAGGCCGTGGAAAAATGACCGCTTTTCAGGTCCTTCCCGCTTGCATCCACGGGACAAATGAGATATCCTATTGAATTGCACCGAAACAGCCCACTTGGAGAGGAGGGCGCTCTTGGATTACGACAAGCTGCTGACCCTGAGCGGTGAGCTGGGCTATCACCTGCTCCTGAGCGGGGCTGAGATCTACCGGGTGGAGGAGTCGGTCCGCTACCTGCTGCAGGCCTATGGCGTGGGTCCCGGGGAGGTCTTTGCCATTCCCAACTGTATCATCGTGGGTATTTCCTCGCCGGGGCAGAAGCCCCTCACCCGGATGCGCCGGGTGGGCCCTCACGGCACCAACGTGCGCAAGATCGAGGCGCTCAACGCGCTGTGCCGCCGCCTGTGCGCCGAGACCCCGGATCTGGACCAGGCCTGGGAGGCGCTCCAGACCGCCGCGGCGGACCAAACGTATTTTTCCACCCCCCAGCAGCTCTCGGCCTATTTTCTCGGCACCGCCGCCTTCTGTCTCTTTTTTGGCGGGACCCTGGCCGATGCTGCGGCCAGCGGCCTCTGCGGCGTGGCCATCGGCGTTTCGCTCATCTTTATGAGCCGGCTGGGCACCAACCTTTTTTTCAAAACCATTGCCGGCGGATTTGTCAGCGCCCTGGCGGCAGTGGTCCTGGTGGCGCTGGGACTGGGAACCCACATCAACCTCATCATCATCGGCGCCATTATGGCCCTGGCCCCCGGTGTGGTCATCACCAATTTTATGCGTGACATCATGGCGGGGGATATGCTCTCCGGCCTCTCCAAGTTTGCCGAGGCGCTGCTCACCGGCGCGGGCATCGCGCTGGGCACCGGACTGGCGCTGAGCCTTGCCCGCATGCTGGGAGGTGCCGCCTGAATGCCGTTTCTGGATTGGTTCCTCCCCTGTTTCTACGCCTTTGCCGCCTGTCTGGGCTTCTGCGTCCCCTTTAACATCCGGGGCCTGGGCGCGGTCATCTGCTCTCTGGGCGGCGGCCTCGCGTGGCTGGTCTATCTGATCGCCGGCCCCCTCACGGGCTATCACGACCTGATGCAGTATTTCTGGGCCGCCGTCTTTCTCTCGGCCTATTCCGAGGGGATGGCCCGGGTCCGCAAGTGCCCCGTCACCGGCTATATGCTGGTGGCCTTTCTCCCCCTGGTCCCCGGCGCCGGCATCTACAACATGATGGAGTACGCCCTCAACGGCGACACCGAGCGTTTCCTCAGCACAGGAATGCATACGCTGAGCATTGCGGGCGCCTTGGCGGTGGGGGTGCTGGTGGTCTCCTCCCTGATGCGCATGTACACCGCCCTGCGCCGCAGGCGGAGGATATAGCGCTTGTATGTCGGACGCAATTCTTTTCTCAGGAGGTCGCTATGCCCCGCTATGACATCGTCTTTTTAGATGCCGACAACACACTCTTCGACTTCGACGCCGCCGAGCACGCCGCTCTGCGGCTGGTCCTGGAGGAGCGCGGCTACCCCGCCACGCCGGAAACCGAGGCGCTGTACCTGGGCTTCAACCGGGACCTCTGGTCCGCCTTCGACCGCGGCGAGGTCACCCAGGAATTTCTGCTGGTGGAGCGCTTTCGCCTGCTCACCCGGGCCCTGGGCGGTACGGACGATCCGGCTGCCTTCAACCGGGACTACCTGTCCCACATGGCGGCTTGCAGCCGTCTCCTGCCCGGAGCCGAAGCGCTGTGCCGGGATCTGGTCCGGGGCGGGTGCCGGCTGGCGCTGGCCACCAACGGGGTGGCCCGGGTCCAGCACACCCGGCTGGCGGCTTCCCCGCTCTCTCCCTGGCTGGAGGGAGTATACATCTCGGAGGAACTGGGCGCACAGAAGCCCCAGAGGGCCTTTTTTGACCGCGCCTTTGCCGGGATGGGGGTGCGGGACAAGTCCCGCGCCGTCATGGTGGGGGACGGCCTCCAGTCCGACATCAAAGGCGGCATTGCCGCCGGGATCGACACCATCTGGTACAATCCCGGCGGTCTGCCCCCCGCGCCGGACGCGTTTCCCACCTATACCGCCGCCGACTACGGCGACGTCCGCCGCCTGATCCTGAGCGGATCGAGACAGACGAGAGAGGAGCACCTGAACCCATGACAGAGCAGAAGGACGGAAAGCGCGTCCTGGAGAAAAACGACAATGGGACCCTGGGCCACCGCAGACGGCTGCTGCTGGCCGCGGTGTTCCTGTGCGCCGGGGTGCTGGGTGCCCTCTCCCTGGGGGCCCTGGCCCAGCAGCCCGGCCCGTCCGCTGCGGGCTCCGCCCCGACGGACGCCGTGCTCCCGCCTTCCACAGCGTCCGCCATCCCCTCCGCCGCGCCGGAGCCCACTCCTGTGCCGGCCCCGGCGCTGGATTTCTCCCTCCCCGCCCCGGAGACCGGCGCGGTGGAGGACGACTGGTTTTCCGACGCCGTCTTTCTCGGGGATTCCCGCTCCGACGGTCTTCGGCTCTACAGCGGCATCCGCGGCGCGGACTTTCTGGCCTATAAGTCCCTCATGGTCTTTCAGGTCACCGGCACCGGCGGCGTGGACGCCAAGGCCATTCCCAAGAACGGGGTGGGCGACAAAAAAACGGCGCTGGCATGGCTGGAGGAAAAACAGTACGGCAAGGTCTATGTCATGTTCGGCATCAATGAGCTGGGCTACGGCGACGACCAGGCTTTCCAGGATGCCTTCGCCCTTCTGATCGACGAGATCCGCGTCCGGCAACCGGAGGCTGTGATCTACATACAGTCCCTGATCCCGGTGGAGCCGGAAAAGGCCCACCAGATGAACCCGGCCGTCTGGCTCAACAATGAAAATGTGGCCAACTACAATGAGATCCTCCGCCGAGTCTGTGCGGACAAGCGCGCCGTCTACGTAGACGTCCAGTCCGTGATGGCGGATGACAGCGGCACACTCCCCGCCGAGGGCACCACCGACGGCATCCACTTCACCCGGAGTTGGTACGAAAAGTGGTATGGATACCTCAAAACCCACACCGTGGACCCGGAGGCCTATCGGGCCGGCCAGGGGCAGGCGGAGGGGACGGAAGCATAAGGAGTATCTATGATGAAAAAACTGTTTTCTCTCTGCGTGGCACTGGCGTTCACCCTGATCCTGGCCGCCTGTTCCGGCGGCGGGGCGCCCGCCGGGGCATACGACCCCGATGCCACCGCCCAGGCCCTGCTGGACTCCGGCGCCTTTTCCGAGGCCCTGGAGGCGCTGGACGCCGATCTGATCTCCAGCCTCTATGGCCTGGAGTCCCAGCCGGAAGCGGCTGCGGTCTATACCTCCACCGGTGCCACCGCGGAGGAGATCGCCGTGCTGGTCTTTTCCACTCAGGAGGAGGCTGACGACGCCCGTAAGGCCCTGGAAGCCCGGGTATCCGACCAGAAGGACGCCTGCGAGGGGTACCTCCCCGCTGAGCTTCCCAAGCTGGAGCAGGCCATTGTGAAGGAATCCGGCAGCTCCGTTCTGCTTGTGGTGGCCAACGACAGCCAAGCGGCCCAGGCCGCCCTGGACGGCCTGGCGCAATAGACATGCAGAGAGGGAGGAGCTTGGCGCTCCTCCCTCTCTGCACGCTATTCCAGCCTCTCCGGCGGTACATCCATCAGAAGCAGCGCCCCCACGGCGCACAGCCAGGGCAGGGGGGAGCGCCCCGGCGGAAAGGGGAGCACCAGCTCCTGCCGCTCCACCACGGCGCCGGATACGGTGACGATGTCCCGCTGAATCGCCACACAGATCTGATCCCCCTCCAGGCTGGAGAGGGTCAGCGTATCCCGTGCCGAGGTCCCATAGCTCACGGCCCTCTCTGTCCGCAGGGCCCGTGCAAGGGGCCCCGCGGCACCGCTCAGGAGCACGGTCCCGGCGTGGATCTGTCCGGCCCCCGCCCATCCTACCGCCTCCGGTGAGATCACCAGCAGGTCCAGCTCCCCTGAAAAGTCCGCCGGATGGGCCCCCGCCTCCAGGACGGGCGGTTCCGCCCCCGCCGCCCGCAGACCTTCCAGTATGACCTCCCGCAGGCCCTCGTTCCGCTCCCAGATCCCGATACGCATCTCCCGCACCCCCTTACAGGGACAGTTTGCGGCTTTTGATGCAAAATATACGGGTCGGCGGGCGGCCGTTTGATCCCAGGAGGAGGAAGATCGGCCCCCATACTTGACTTTTCACCCGTTTCCTCATACAATAAGCGGTGAATTTGATTCGTAAAGGATTGAGATAGACTATGGCAGACAAGAAGCAGGTGGAGCAGATCACGGATATGGAGGTGGACTTCGCCAAATGGTACACCGACGTGTGCACCAAGGCCGAGCTCATCGACTACTCCAGCATCAAGGGCATGTTCATCTACCGCCCCTATGGCTATGCCATCTGGGAAAACATCCAGCGCCTCATGGATGCGGAGTTCAAAAAAACCGGCCACGAAAACGTGTATCTGCCCATGCTCATCCCCGAGTCCCTCTTGCAGAAAGAGAAAGACCATGTGGAGGGCTTTGCCCCGGAGTGCGCCTGGGTCACCCACGGCGGCAGCGAAAAGCTGGAGGAGCGCTACTGCATCCGCCCCACTTCCGAGACGCTCTTCTGTGAGCACTATAAGAACATCATTCACTCCCATCGCGACCTGCCCAAGCTCTACAACCAGTGGTGCAGCGTGCTCCGCTGGGAAAAGACCTCCCGCCCCTTCCTGCGCCACCGGGAATTTCTCTGGCAGGAAGGCCACACTATGCATGCCACTGAAGCCGAAGCCCGGGAGGAGACCCAGCGGATGCTGGGCGTCTATGCCGACTTTATGGAGAACGTGCTGGCCATGCCCGTGGTCAGGGGCCGGAAGACTGAAAAGGAGAAGTTCAACGGCGCGGAGGAGACCTACACGGTGGAGTGCATGATGCACGACCGCAAGGCCCTCCAGGCGGGCACCAGCCACTACTTTGGTGACGGCTTTGCCCGCGCCTTCGACATCACCTTCACCGGCAAAGACAACCAGCTCCACTATCCCCACCAGACCTCCTGGGGCGTCAGCACCCGCATGATCGGCGGCATCATCATGACCCACGGCGACAACAACGGTCTGGTGCTGCCCCCCCGCATCGCCCCCATCCAGGCGGTGGTCATTCCTGTGGCCCAGCACAAGCCCGGCGTACTAGACCATGCCGCCACCCTTCTGGCGCGCCTTCAGGCCGCCGGTATCCGCGCCAGGATGGACGACTCCGAGCAGTCCATGGGCTGGAAGGCCGCCGAGTACGAGATGAAAGGCGTGCCCCTCCGGGTGGAGATCGGCCCCAAGGATATCGAGAAGGACCAGTGCGTCATCGCCCGCCGGGACAGCGGTGAAAAGGTCTTCGTCCCTCTCGGCCAGTTGGAGGACAAAGTCCGGGAGCTGCTGGACGCCGTCCACGACGGGCTCTACGCCCGGGCCAAGCGGAACCTGGAGGAGAACACCTATGCCTGCGCCTCCCTGGAAGAGGTCAAGGAGAAGATGGCCCAGCGCGGCGGCTTTGCCAAGACCATGTGGTGCGGCGATCTGGAGTGCGAGCTGCGCATGAAGGAGGAGGCCGGGGTCTCCTCCCGGTGCATCCCCTTCGAGCAGGAACACCTGGGAGACACCTGCGCCATCTGTGGCAAGCCCGCCAAGCATATGATCTACTGGGGCGTGGCGTATTAAACCGGATGGAACCGTCAAAAAGCGCGGAGGCGATCGCCTCCGCGCTTTCCATTTGTCGAAAAATCTTCCGTCCCATACTGAATGACGGTACGAATCAGGCAGGGGAGCTCGAGGGGCGGCGCCCATCTCGAATGGGACCGGCCGCCTTACAGCACCTTCGACAGGAAGTCGATGGTCCGCTGCTCTTTGGGGCCGGCAAAGAAGGCATGGGGTTCGTTTTCCTCCACGATCTTCCCACCATCCATGAAGATGACCCGGGAACCCACCTCCCGGGCAAAGCCCATCTCATGGGTGACCACCACCATGGTCATACCCTCCCGGGCCAGCTCCTTCATCACGTCCAGCACCTCGCCCACCATCTCGGGGTCCAGGGCGGAGGTGGGCTCGTCAAAAAGCATCAGCTTGGGCTTCATCGCCAAGGCCCGAACGATGGCGATGCGCTGCTTCTGTCCGCCGGAGAGCTGCGCGGGGTAGGAATCGGCCTTTTCGGTAAGGCCCACCCGCTCCAGGAGCTTGGCGGCCTCGGCGTCTGCCTCCTCCTGCTTCATGAGTCCCGTGCGCACCGGTGCCAGGGTGATGTTCCGGCGGATGGTCATGTTGGGAAAGAGGTTGAAGTGCTGGAAGACCATGCCCATCTGCCGCCGGATGGCGTCAATGTCCACCTTGGGGTCGGTGATGACGACGCCGTCGAAGGTGATCGTGCCGGCGGTAGGCTGCTCCAGCAGGTTCAGACACCGCAAGAAGGTGGACTTTCCGGAGCCGGAAGGGCCGATGACCACCACTTTCTCCCCCGGGGAGATGTGCTGGTCGATGTTGTCCAGCACCAGATGGTCGCCGAAGGATTTTGAGAGCCCTTTAACGTCGATCACTTTGACGCAGCCTCCTTTCCAGCTTGCTCTGGAGCCAGGTCAGGACAATCACCACCACCAGATACATCACCGCAATGCCAATCAGGGGTGGCATATAGTCGAAGGTCCTGCCGCCGATGGTGCTGGCGTAGTAGAGCAGCTCTGTACCGCCGATGGCCTGCACCAGAGAGGTGTCTTTAAACAGCGTGATAAACTCGTTGCCCAGGGAAGGCAGGATGTTCTTGAACGCCTGGGGGACCACGATGAAGCGCATGGTGTCCAGGTAGTTCATCCCCAGGGAGCGGCTGGCCTCGGACTGGCCAATGTCCACGCTCATCAAGCCTCCCCGGACGATCTCCGCTACATAGGCCCCCGAGTTGACCCCCAGTCCGATGAAGCCGATCAGGACTTTATTCCGGACCGAGGGGAAGATGACGAAGGTCCAGATGAACAGCTGGACCAGCATGGGGGTGCCCCGGATGACGGTGGTGTAAATCTGACAGATCCCATTTAAAAGCCCCAGCAGGGGATTTTTCCGCCGGTCCACCCGCTGCTGATCATGGGCCGTGCGGATCACGGCCACGATCAGCCCCAGGACCAAGCCGAAGCACAGGGCGACCACGGTCATCTCCAGGGTCAGGCCCAACCCTTTCAGGTAGAGTTTCCAGCGGTCCCCCTCCACAAACGCCGTGTAGACCCGTGGGCCGATCCTGTCCAGCCAGTCTATCGCCCCTTGGAACATAGGCCCCTCTCCTTTCTGTGTCTGGTGCAGGGAAAAGGGCGGCCTTTGAAGGCCGCCCTTTTCCTTACTGAAATGGCTGTTACTCGGCGGTGATGTACTTGTCCACGATGGTCTGGAAGGTGCCGTCCGCCTTCAACTCGTCCATGGCGGCGTTGACGGCCTCCAGCAGCCCGGTGTTGCCCTTCTGGAGCGCGATGGCATAGTCCTCCACGGCAAACTCCGTGTCCAGGATCTTCAGGCTGGGGTTGGCGGCCACGTAGGCCTTGGCGGGTTCGTTATCGATGACTACGGCATCCACTTGACCGTTCACCAGAGCCTGAACGGCCACAGCGCCGGTCTCATAGGCGGTGACATGGTCCTCGCCATAGCCGCCGTTCTCCGGGGTGTCGGAGCAGTAGATGTAGCCGGTGGTGGCCTTCTGGCAGCCGATCATATCAGCGTTGGCCAGATCGTCCACTGTCTCAATGGGAGAGTCCTCCTTGACGATGACCACCTGGATACCGGTAGCGTAGGACTCAGAAAAGTCCATGACCTCCTGGCGCTCCTCGGTGACGGTGATACCCGCCATGGCGATGTCGCTCTGGCCGGTCTGGACGGCGGTGAGGGCGGCGTCAAAGCCCATATCATCCACCACCAGCTCCAGGCCCAGCTTCTCGGCGATGGCGCCGGCCACCTCCACGTCGATGCCCTCGAAGCCGCCGGCATCGGTGGTCATTTCATAGGGAGGAAAGGCGGCGTTGGTGGACATATGGAGCTTGCCCTCCTCCACGGTGGTGAATCCAGCAGGGGCGGTGGTATCCGCGGGCGCGGCGGTATCAGTAGGCGCTGTGGTGTCGGCCGGTGCAGGGGTGGCGGCGCTGTTCCCACCGGAGCAGGCGGTCAGCAGGCTGAGGCTCAGCACGGCGGCGAGGCCGAGGCAGAGCATGTTCTTCTGATGTTTCATTCCATTTCTCTCCTCTTTGACCATTTGGTCTTTTGTGCGTATGATTATACATCTGATTCTTAAAAAATGCAAGCCTTTTTCCGGCTCTTCCCGGTTTTTATGCACATTATATAGGATATAAATGAATGACCTCCCACACTGGTCAGATTCCATAAAAGAAAGGGCCGCACCGTGCAGGTGCGGCCCTTTCCTCATTTCTGCTAATCAGCCTTTGGTGCAGTTATCAAAGAAGAAGTAGCCCAGGGGCGTATAATACATGCCGTTGATGTCGGAGTTGAGCATATACTTCTGGGTGTAGAAGTAGATGGGACCCAGAGCCCAGTCCTGACCTATAATGATATCCTCGGCGCGGTGCATGGCGTCCATGCGGACCTGCGCGTCGGAGCTGGCCTTGGCCTCGGCAATAGCGGCGTCATAGTCGGCGCTGGAATACTGGGCGTCGTTGTTGCCGCCGCCGGTGAGCCACATATCCAGGAAGGAGATGGGGTCGTTGTAGTCGGCGATCCAGCCGTTGCGGGCGATCTGATACTGGCCCTGCTTACGGGTCTCCAGGAACACGGACCAGTCCTGGTTCTCCAGCTTCACGGTGACGCCCAGGGCGGTCTGCCACTGGCTCTGGAGGGCCTCGCCGATGGCCTTGTGGTTGTCGGAGGTGTTGTAGAGGTAGGTGACGGTGGGGAAACCCTCGCCGTTGGGATACCCGGCGTCGGCCAGGAGCTGACGGGCCTCCTCACAGTTCTTCTCATACTGCTCGGAGGTGGTGGGGGCGGTCCAGTAGTCGCCGCCCACGGCGCGGAAGTCGGGATCACCGGTCACATCGCCCACGCCGGAGGGCACAAAGCCAGTGGCCGGGACCTGGCCGGTCTGGGTCACGTTGTCCACGATATACTGGCTGTCGATGGCTAGGGTAAAGGCCTTGCGCACACGCCAGTCGTCAAAGGGGGCGGCGGTGACGTTGTAGCAGACATAGTAGGTGCCGATATAGGGCACGATGTTCAGCTTTCCGTCGTTGAGGAGGGTGGGGATCTCATCCACGGGCACGTCCTCAGTAAAGTCCAGCTCGCCGGAGTTGAAGGCGGACAGCATGGCGTTGGCGTCGTCCATCAGCATGAAGGTGAGGGTGTCGGGGCCCTTGTCGGCGGAATAGCCGTAGTACTCGGTGTTCTTCTCCATGACGATGCGGGCATTGTGCTGCCAATCGGTCATCTTATAGACGCCGTTGCCGATATAGGTGGACACGTCATGGGTCCAGCCGTCGGGATTGGCGGAGACGATGTCCTCGCGGACGGGCAGGGTGGCGGGGAAGGCGCAGACCTCCAGGAAGTAGGGGCAGTCATAAGTCAGCTCGACCACAAAGGTCTTGTCGTCGGGAGCGGAGACGCCCAGCGTGGTGGGATCGGCGTGATCCATGATCTCGACCTGCTCCTCCTCGCCGGTGTCCGCGTTGACCTTGGTCTCGAACTGGCCGGTGGGCGTGCCGGTGTTGACCAGATCATAGCCCTTGACCATATCGATCATGTAGCAGTAGTCGGCGGCGGTGGCGGGGGTGGCCAGGCGCTGCCAGGCATACACAAAGTCGCCGGCGGTGACGGGCTGGCCGTCGGACCACTTGATACCGTCGCGGAGATGGAAGGTATAGGTAACGGTGCCGTCGTCATTGACCACCTTGTCATAGGTCTCGGCCTGGCCGGGGACCAGCTCGGCCAGGTTGGCGCCCTGAGCGCCCTCCACGGCCTCGCCGCTGTCGGACCATTTCATCAGGCCCTCGAACACATGCTGGGTCATGATAGCGCCGTCCACGGCGGAGTTCAGCGCGGGGTCGATGGTCTGAGGCTCGGAAGCGATGCAGACGCTCATGTTGAAGCCGGCGCTGGGGGCGGAAGTATCCCCAGGAGCAGTGGTGTCGCCGGGAGCAGGGGTGGTGGCGTTACCGCCGCCGCCGCAGCCGGCCAGCAGCCCGAGAGACATCACGCCGGCCAGAGACAGAGCAAGAAGCTTTTTGCCGTTCATTTCATTACCTCCTGAAATATTTTGTATCATCTGTGTCCCGCACGCGGGACCGGATACCAACAGACATTATGTCCCCGACTTGGGGACATAAAACGGCGCATGCGCCGTTCCCGGTTGGAAGAAAAAGTATCCTCCGCCGTATGCTGCATTATACCATCCCTGTGGTATATTTGTAAAGCAAATGTTTCAAAAGTGTTAAATATCTAAATTCGCCCTGCCACCGGGAGCGTTTTGCGGAGGGCCCGGAATACTCAGGCCCCGCTCTTTTCCAGCAGGTGACAGGCCGCCCAGTGGCCGGGCGCGTATTCCTTGAACGCCGGGGCCTTTTGTTTGCACGCCTCAGTGGCATAGGGGCAGCGGGTGTGGAACCGGCAGCCCGTGGGGGGATTGATGGGGGAGGGGATATCCCCTTCCAGCACGATGCGCTGGCGGGTGCGGCTCACCTCCGGATCGGGCACCGGTACAGCGGAGAGCAGCGTCTTGGTATAGGGGTGGAGCGGATGCTTATTGAGCTCATAGCTCTCGGCCAGTTCCACCATGGTGCCCAGGTACATCACGCCGATGCGGCGGGAGATGTGCCGCACCACCGAGAGGTCGTGGGCAATGAAGAGATACGTGAGGCCCAGCTCCTGCTGCATGTCCTCCAGCATGTTGACCACCTGGGACTGGATGGACACGTCCAGCGCGGAGATCGGCTCGTCGCAGACAATAAATTCCGGCTTCACGGCCAGGGCGCGGGCAATGCCCACACGCTGCTGCTGGCCGCCGGAAAACTCGTGGGGGTAGCGGTTGGCATGCTCGGTGTTGAGGCCCACGCGGCCCAGCAGCTCCTTGATCCGGTCGGTCCGCTCCGCCTTGGAGGCGCAGAGCTTGTGGATGTCGATGGCCTCTCCGATGATCTCTCCCACGGTCATGCGGGGGTCCAGAGAGGCGGAGGGGTCCTGAAAGATGATCTGCATTTTCCGGCGGTAAGGCAGCATATCCACCGCCTTCTCCCTGGGCACCCTTTTGCGGATGAGCTCGGTCTTCTCCACCGTCGCGCCGTCCTGACCCCTGACGGTGACCGTCTTTGCCTCAAAGGGATATTCATGCTGATAGATGGGCTCCCCCCGGTACAGGATGGTGCCGGAGGTGGGCTCATGGAGGCGGAGGATGGTGCGCCCCAGGGTGGTCTTGCCGCAGCCGGACTCGCCCACCAGCCCCAGGGTCTCCCCCTCGTGGATGGCAAAGGACACGTCCTCCACCGCCTGTACGCCGGGGCCCTTCTGCCCCTTGATGGGGAAATACTTGGTCAGGTGGTCCACCTGGACGAGGATATTCTCATTCATGGCTCTCCACCTCCCCGGTTCCGGTCTTTTCCCGCTCCAACTGGTCCTGTACCCGCAGCCAGCAGGCCGAGCGGTGGTCTTTGCCGATCTCCACATAGGGCGGCATCTTCTTGAGGCAGATCTTCATGGCGTGCTCACACCGGGGGGCGAAGGGGCAGCCCTCTGGCGGATTGAGCATGTCCACCGGCGTTCCCTCGATGGGGATGAGCCGCTCATGGCTCTCGGCGTCCACCCGGGGCATGGAGCGCAGCAGCCCCACGGTGTAGGGGTGAGAGGGGTTATAGAAGATATCGTCCACAGGTCCCTGTTCCACCATCTTACCGGCGTACATGACGCAGACCTTGTCGCAGATCTCGGCCACCACGCCCAGATTGTGGGTAATAAAGATGATGCCCATATGCGTCTTTTTCTGGAGGTCCTTCATGAGCTCCAGGATCTGGGCCTGGATGGTCACATCCAGGGCGGTGGTGGGCTCGTCCGCGATGAGCAGCTTGGGGTGACAGATGAGGCCCATGGCGATCATGACGCGCTGGCGCATGCCGCCGGAGAACTCGTGGGGATACTGCTTCATCCGTTTCTCCACATTGTTGATGCCCACCAGCTCCAGCATCTCCATGGCGCGTTTGGCGGCGTCCTCCTTGGAGATGGACTTGTCGTGGGCCTTCAGGGCCTCAATGAGCTGGTTGCCCACCGTGTAGACGGGGTTGAGGCAGGTCATGGGGTTCTGGAAAATCATGGCCACCTTGTTTCCCCGGAAGTCGGTCATCTGATCCTTGGTAAAGGCCAGCACGTCCTCGCCCTCAAAGGTAATGGACCCGCCGATGACCTTGCCGGGGGACTGTAAAAGCCCGATGACCGAATAGGCCTCCACGCTCTTGCCGGAGCCGGACTCGCCCACGATGCCCATGACCTCGCCGTAGTTGACGCTGTAAGAAATGCCGCCCACTGCCTTGACCTCACCGGCTGGGGTGAAGAAGGAGACGTGGAGGTCCTTCACTTCCAGCAGCTTTCCACCCGCGTCGTCGGCGGCGTGCGACTCGGTGTGGAGCCGCTCGTCGTGCTGCTTTACGGTTTCATTCTGTGTCATATGCTGTCTCCTCCTTTCTTATTTCTTCAGCTTCGGGTCCAGGGCGTCCCGGAGCCCGTCGCCCACCAGGTTGAAGGACAGGATCATAATGCTCAGGATCAGTGCGGGGAAGAGCAGGCGGTAGGGATAGGTGGTCATGCCGCCCAGGGCCTCGGAGGCCATGGAGCCCAGGCTGGTCATAGGCGTGGACACGCCCACGCCCAGGAAGGAGAGGAAGGACTCCAGGAAGATGGCGGAGGGGATCTGGAGGCAGGTGGTGACCACGATCTGTCCAATGCAGTTGGGCAGCAGATGCTTTTTGATGATGCGGGGGCCGGAGGCGCCCAGGGCCCGGGCGGCGGTGACGTACTCCTGCTGCTTGAGCTGAAGGATCTGGCCGCGGATGATGCGGGACATGGTGACCCAGTACAAAAGGCCGAAGGCGATGAACATGGAGATGAGGTTGGCGCCCAATACGTTGGCCATATCCGCGATGAAGCCTGAATGTGAGTTTACATAACTCGTCAACGCGTCACCGATGACGGTGGCGATGAGGAGGATGACCAGCACCTCGGGGATGGAGTAGATGATCTCAACGATGCGCTGCATGACGGCGTCCACCTTGCCGCCCAGATAGCCGGAGATGGAGCCGTACAGGGCGCCGATGACCAGCACAAGCAGGGCGGCGGACAGGCCCACCACCATGGACACCCGGGTGCCGATCATGACCCGGACCATGATATCGCGTCCGAACTTGTCCGTGCCAAAGACGTGAGGAAACACGCTCTCCCCCGCGGCCTTGCGCTGGAGCTCGGCGTTGGAGTAGCCAAACAGGCGGGCCCTGATGCCCAACTCCTTGCGGAGCTCATCGGTGTCCGCGCCGCCGCTGGCCTTGGCCGCGGCCATGATCTTGGCCTTATCCACCGGCCCCAGGGTCTTGCCCTGGGCGGCGGCCTCCTCCTGGGCCTTGGCCCAGGCCTCCTCGGGCGTCATCTGGGCCGCGGCCAGCTTCTCCTGGTCCTCCAAAGTGTAGTGCCAGGGGTGCAGGTTCTCGGAGCCCGCGATGAACTGGTCGTAGCCATAGGGCACGATGACCGGGCCCAGGAACGCGAAGAGGGCCACCAGGATCAGAATGACCAGCGCCACCATGGCCACGGTATTTTTGCGGAAGCGTCGTCCCGCGTCCTTCCAGAAGGACACGCTCTCCCGGTCCTGGATGAAATTTTCCTTCTCCTGCGAGGAGGCGGGTGCAAAGTCGGCGTTGGTCAGCTCGCTCCAGGAGATCACATCCTCCACATCGAGCTGGAGGGAGCCGAATTTGGCCTTTTTCATTTTGTCTGCCATGCTCAGCTCTCCTTTCCGAGGGTGATGCGGGGATCGACCACTTTATAGAGGATGTCCACCAGCAGGTTCATAATGATGATGAAGGAGGCCAGGAAGATGGTGGTGCCCATGATGACCGGGTAGTCCCGGTTGGACACGGACTGGACGAAATAACGGCCCAGCCCGCCGATGGTAAAGACCTTTTCCACCACAAAGCCTCCGCACAGCGTAAAGGCCACCTGGGGCCCCAGATAGGTAAGAACAGGGATCAGGGCATTCCGGAGGGCGTGCTTGAAGATGATCTTCCCCGTCTTGAGCCCCTTGGCCCGGGCCGTCTTGATATACTCCTGATTGATGGCGTCCAGCATGGCGGCCCTGGACTGGCGCGCGATATAGCACATGGGGTAGAAGCCCAGGGAGAAGCAGGGCAGCACATAGCTGCGGGGCGAACCGTCGAAAATACTTGGGAACCAGCCCACCACGCCGCCGCAGAATACGATCAGCAGCAGGCTCGCCACCACGAAGGAGGGCATGGAGATACCCACGGTACAGACCACCCGCAGCGTGCTGTCCGTGGCGGTGCCCCGGTTATAGGCCGCCAGACATCCCAGCGGGACGCCCACCAGCACCGCCCAGAGGAGGGCAAACGCGCCGATCTTGGCGGAGACGGGGAACATCTCCTTGATGATGCTGATCACCGGGTAGTTCTTCTGCATCTTGACGGAGACGCCGAGATCCCCCCGGAGGAGATTGCTCATATACTTGAAATACTGGACGCTCAGCGGCTGATCCAGGCCGTACTTCTCATTCAGGGCGTCCAGCACCGACTGCGGCGGCGTCTTTTCACTCACAAAGGGGTTGCCTGGGACCGCCTTCATCAGGAAAAATGTCAGCGTGGCCACGAGGAAAATCGTAAAGAGTGCCATCAGCACACGCTTAAGGACATACTTTGCCATTTCTTCACTTCCCACTTTTCTATTGCATATTTCTGTATCCAAAATCAGGGAAACTCCCCATACACAGGTCTTATTATTTTATACTATAAACTTTTGTCCGTCAAGGGAAATACGCCTTCAAATTGATGGAATCCCCTTCAAATCCTGCAAATGTCTTTTTCAGAAGGACGAAATAGCTGCATTTTGTCCATGAAAATTTCCTGTCACGGAGCAAAAATGAATTGCATCATGCATAGAAATTCAAAACCGCCGGCGGCGGGGCAAATCCCCGGCCGCCGGCGGCCACAGCCTTGCCTAGAGCTTGCCTGAAAATGGTCCCTGCACTTGGGGCTTTTTCCACCTTCGGTCAAGGTCTAGTATTCTCTTTTTCAGCCTCTTTAGTCGAACCCCAGGCCCATATAGCCCCGGCGGTATTCCCGCCATTCCCGTTCCAAGGCGGCGTCGTACCATTTTACCATGGCAAAGGCCTGCAGATAGCTCCCGGACACGCCGTCCCAGAAGGGCGGCGTGCGCAGATGATAGCGCACGGCGGGCATCTCCGCGCCGATCAGCGCGGCCGCCCCGGCCATCCCAGGCCGGGGAATGAGCAGCTCCTTCACCATGACGGTGTCGTCATCCAGATACTCGGTGCAGGCCAGCCCCTCGCTCCCGGCCACCCGCAGGCGGAACAGCGCTCCGTTGGCCATGCGGGAGAGCCCCTCCTGATAGGCCACGAGGGAGTCGCTGTAGACGACATGCAGCGTCTCGGCCAGCAGTTCTTCCCGCAGGCGGTTGTACGTCTCCGGGTCCACCCGCTCCAGCGTGTCGCCCGCCGCCGGAACGCCCACCATGCTGCGCAGCAGCTCCACCTTCCGGGTGGAAAAACATTCAGAAAAACCGGTGGTGCCAAAAAATTTATGCAGGGAGACCTCCGCGGGGACAATGGTGACGCAGTCGGCCCCCCGCTCCTTTAAATAAAAGTCCACATAGCTGAGGATGTATCGGCCAAAGCCCTTTTTTCGGGCGTCCGGGTGGGTGGCCAGGGCATAGATATAGGCGGAGCTGGCCTTTCTCCCGCCGGGCAGGGCGAGGGCCACCGGAAACAGCGCCACCATCGTGTAGACGACTCCGTCCTCCAGCAGGACCAGCACCTGGCTCTCCTCTCCATGGGCGAAAAAATAGTCGATATAGTCGTCCTCATCGCCGAAAGCCAGCTTCCACAGCTCCTTTTGGCGGAGGAGCTCATCCGGCTTGGCGGGGCGGATCTCGATCATGGGGTCACACTCCTCTCGGGAACGGACAGTGTCCGTCGGTCATTCTTTCGTGGCGAAGTACTTCTCCACCATCAGGTCCGGATAATAGGAGCCCTTGGCTTTCCGCAGGCCCTCCACGCCCATGTCGTCCTCCCGGTTGAGGTATTTGATCTCCGGGTGGCGTGCCCGCACCTGCCGGGCAAACTCCCGGTTGATCATGGCGTAGGCCCCCTGGAGCTCTCCGTATGCCTTTTCAAAGTGGACGTCAAAGGTGTCGGCGCAGAGCATGTCCCCCATGGTAAAGGCCACTACCTCGCCGTAGACCCGGATGAGTCCTCCCTCCAGGCCCAGCTCGTGGTAGTGCTCCATGGCCAGGCGGAGGGCGCGGCCCTCATCGCCCAGGTCCCGCTCCTCCGCAAGGCCCTCCCGCACCATGCTGCGGCGGTACCACTCCTTGTCCATCTCCAGGCACGCGGGGAGGGTCTCAGGCGTGATCTCCTCGTAGGTCCAACTGGGGTTGTTCTCCATAAAACGGTTGATGTGGTTGCGCTTGGCGTGGAGCTTCTTGCCGGTGAGGTCGGCCAGGCGGTCGATCTCATAGAGGTAATCAAAGCCGTCCCGGTCGGCCTCAAAGTGGAATTCACCGGGAAAAAGGGCCTCCATCTCCTCCACCTGGCGGGGGGTGAGGCAGACCATGCGGAAGGGCTTGTCCCGCTCGGCCGCGTCCCGCTCCATGGCCCGGATGACCGGGGCCACATCGCCCTGGCCGGCGGGGTAGATGTAGGAGCACCCCAGCGAGCCGCACAGATGGGTCACCAGGAAGCCGTCCACCCGGGCGATACGCTGGTCATAGGCGGGGCTCCATGCGTAGAGGTTGGTAAAGTTATACTCACAGCCCCGGTAATTGGCCTGCCGCAGCAGGTCGTCCACCCAGGGCTTGTCGGACAGACGGGGGAGTTGAAAATCAATCATGGGCGTCAAAATCTCCTTGGTTGGAATTGCCTGTGCCAGAAGTGTACCACGGCGCGGAGAAACGCGCAAGGGTTTGACGGGGATTTTACCGCCCGTCCCAGCGGCACCGGGACAAATCCACCCTCCCATCCGGAGTAAAGGGCACCCCCTCCGCCTCCAGCAGGGCCCGCTGCACGCCGGGGCCGAAGGCGTGCTCCCGGATGGCCCCGTCCCTGGCCAGGATCCGGTGGCAGGGCACGGCGGGATCGGTGCAGGCGGCCATGGCGTATCCCACGGCCCGGGCGGCCCGCGGGCTGCCCGTCATCAGGGCGATCTGGCCGTAGGTGGCCGCCCTGCCCCTGGGGATTCGCCGGGCGATCTCATACACCCTGTCATAATAGCTCACCGGCCCTCGCCCCCTCGTTTTTTCTTCAGTATACCACACTTTAGGTCCGTGCAGACATCCTTCCGGATAAAAACCCGCCGCAGGGCAGAAGATCGGGGGGCGCCGCTACGGCGCCCCCCGATCTCTTCCCCGGCTCAGTAGCCCGGATATGCCTCGCTTTTCTTGGGCAGGATGATGGCGGCGGCGATATAGAGCCAGATGCCCACCGTGCCCGCAAAGCAGAAGATCACCCACAGCAGGCGGATGATGCCCGGGTCCAGATTGAAATATTCGGCGATGCCGCCGCACACGCCGGCCAGCATGGCGCCATGCTCCACGCGATAGAGCTTTTTGGGTTCGTTCATGACAACCGCTCCTTTTTTCTATGTCTGAGGATAGTATACGGCGCAAGGATTAAAATAACCCTTGCGCCGAGATTAAAAAAGGATAAAATTATTTGCCCTCTTCCAGGTCCAGCAGGGTCCCCTTTTCATACTTGAGGCGGTGGACCTTGTTTTTGGTGGCCTTTTCAATGTCGTCCATCCGCATGCTCTCGGTGATGGTGGACACCAAGGTGTAGGCCACGCCGTGGCGCTTGGCCCGGCCGGTGCGGCCGATGCGGTGGACGTAATATTCATTTTCATCGGGCACATCGTAGTTGAACACCACGTCCACGTCGTCGATGTCCAGGCCGCGGGCGGCCACGTCGGTGGCCACCAGCACCCGCAGCTCCCCTCTGCGAAAGCGATTGAGCGTCTTTTCCCGCACGGACTGCTGGATGTCCCCATGGATGGCCTCGGCGGAGAAGCCCCGCATCTTTAAAAGGCCGGAGAGCCGGTCCGTCATGTTCTTGGTGTTGCAGAAGGCGATGGCCCGCTCATAGCTGCCGGCCTCCAGCAGGCGGGCGGTGATCTCGGTCTTGTCCCCCCGCTCCACCTCGATGCGGTATTGCTGGATGTCCGGCTTGTTCTGCTCGTCGGCCCGGACGGTGATCTCCACCGGGTCCCGCTGGTACACCCAGGAGATGTCCATGACCTCCCGGGAGATGGTGGCGGAGAACATGCCCAGGTTCTTCCTGGACTTGATGGCGTCCAGAATCCGGGTCACGTCGTGAATAAAGCCCATGTCCAGCATCCGGTCCGCCTCGTCCAGCACCACGGTCTGGACCCTGTCCAGCCGCACGGTGCGCCGCTTCATATGGTCCATCAGGCGGCCGGGCGTGGCTACCACGATCTGGGGCCGCTTCTTCAATTGGGTGATCTGCTTGTCGATGGGCTGGCCGCCGTAGAGCACCACGGCGCGCACCCCCTCCTTGAATTCACACAGATCCCGCAGCTCGGCCATGATCTGGATGGCCAGCTCCCGGGTGGGGGCCAGGACCAGACCCTGTACCGCGTCCTCCCGGGGGTCGATGTGCTCTACCATGGGGATGCCGAAGGCAAAGGTCTTGCCGGTGCCGGTGGGGGCCTTGGCGATCACGTCCCGCCATTCCATAAAATAGGGGATGGCCCCGCCCTGAACGGGGGTGGCCTGGACATAGCCCTTTTTCTCCAGGGCCCGCATGATCTCGGGGGACAGCTTCAGCTCGTCGTAGCGTACAATCTCGTTGACCTCTTCGCCGTTGATTTCCATTGGGTGCATGTTCCTTTCTTTCTCAGCTTGCCTGATTCAAGGTCTCCCGCAGGCAAGCGGAACCCCGTTCCGCACCCAAACGCCCTCCTGCTCCGGGGGCGCGACCTCAAATCGCTCACGATAGTCTATCATATCCTGGAAAAGGATGCAATATCTTCTCTTATTTCCGCCGAAACACGTGGATTCGGAAGGAGGCCGTCACGTCCAGGGCCTCCAGCTCCTCCAGCCGCTCCACGCCGGTCCGGGGCGTCTTCCAGCGGTACGGGGTCATCTGGAAGAGGTCCAGCAGGGGCTCCCGGCTGCGGATGGTGAGGGTCTCCTCCACAGGCAGGACCTCCAGATAGTCAAAGCCCTCATAGGGGATGTCCTCCTCCGGGTTGGGGTAGGGCCGCTCATAGAGGACCTGCTTGAGCTCCCAGAGGTGCCGGGCCGCCGGGACCACATAGAGGAACACCCCGCCGGGCCGCAGCACCCGCCGAAACTCCTCCAGGGCCAGGGGCGAAAAGCAGTTGAGCAGGAGGTCCACCCGCGCCGGCGCCACCGGCAGATGGTAGACGGAGGCCACGGCGAACTCCGCCCGCGGCTCCCGCCGGGCCGCCCAGCGGAGGGAGGGCTTGGACAGGTCCACGCCCGCCGTCTCCGGCGGTTTCCCCGCCGCCGCCAGGGCCGCCCACACCCCGGCGGTGTAATACCCCTCCCCGCAGCCCGAGTCCAGCACGGCCGGGCGCGCCGGCGCATGGTCCACGGCCAGACGGCAGAGTGCGTCGCGCAGGGGGGCGTACCAGCCGCCGGACAGGAAGCGGTTTCGGGCCGCGGCCATGGCCTTGTCGTCGCCCGGGGCCTTGGAGTGCATCCGGTTGGCGGGGAGGAGGTGGACATAGCCCTCCCGGGCCCGGTCAAAGCTGTGCCCCCTGGGGCACCGGTAGGTCCTGTCGGTCTTTTCCAGGGGCGCGGCGCAGAGGGGGCAGCAGAACAGACTCATGACGGGGCCTCCTTTCCTTATTATATTATACCGGCTGCGTCAAGCCGGAGGACTGCATGGCCCGCCGCGGAGGAGGGCAAGGGCCAAGTGGAAGCCCTCGGCGAAGTAATCCCCGTAGGACATGTTCCGGAGCTGCGCCTCCAGCATGGAAAACCGCCGCAGCTTTTCCCGCCCTTCCTCCCCCAGCGCCTTGCGCAGTTCGCCCTCCACCTGTTCCAGCTCCTCATAGATCGCGTTGTATTCCGGGCGGTTGGGCTCGGCGGCTTCCATGGGGTCATAGCGACAGTAGAACAGATCGCGTAATGTTGCAGGCATTCTTATCACCTCAAAATTATTTTATCTGTATTCCAGATAAAAGTCAATATCTTGATTTCAGATAATGCATAATAGATATTGAGGTGAGGCCTATGATAATACGTAGCAATTTAAAAGAAGTTCGCCAAGACCACGACATTACCCAGCAAGAAGTTGCAGCTATCCTCGGTGTTGCCCAGAACACATACTCTCAATACGAAAACGGTAAAATCGAACTGACGGCACCTGTGCTCATACAATTGGCCGATTATTACCAAGTCAGTATCGATTATCTCTTGGGTCATACTGGTACTGGCCGTACCGGAAATTCGAATATGACTATAATGGATACTCGAATGCGAGAACTGCGCGAGGATAGAGACCTCTCGCAAGCACAGGTGGCGAAAATCTTAAACTGCGATCAGTCCCTTTACTCAAAATATGAGCGCGGCCAACGTGAGCTCCCCTTGCGTTTTGCACTTCTCCTGGCCGATTATTATCATGTGAGTTTAGATTACCTGATGTGCAGGACGACGAAAAAGGAAATCGCCCTTTAGCCTCGCCGTGACCGATCCCCATCGGGGAGGGCACCGCCCTCCGGGGGCCAAACCCATTTCTTTTTCCCCTTTGAAAAAGAAACGGTTTTGGATGCCAAAGAAAAAGGGGCTCTTACGGGGACCCTGGCACGGGGCGCAGGCAAAAGGCAGACGGCGTCTTTCGTCTTTCCGCTTTGTGGGAGGAGCAGCCCCGGCCGTTACGGCCTCCGCGGGCGGAACAGGGATACCGCCCCGCTCCATCTTGGGGACGCCTGGCGGTACGGCGAGCTTGCCGGATGCGCACCGGCGCGGGAACAGGGCCCCGGGGGGGTGTCTCCAATAGGGGGGCAGAGGCCCCCCTATTGGTCGTTTTTAAAAGGGGAGATTCCAAAGAGGGGGAAGATCGAAATCCCCCTCTTTGGCCCTTCTTTCCGTCCCCTTTCTTTGGGAAGAAAGGGGACCCCCCGGAGGGTGGGACCCTCCCGCCAGTCGGTCCCTGGGGGCCGGGTCTGTCACGCTGCGGCGGCTGCGCGCTTCTCCTTGCAAAATGCCGCCGTTTTGATATAATACCTTTCAGCGGAACAAGAATACGGCGGGATCGCCGTCCCAAGGAGTAACCCAACTATGTTGTACGCCATTCTCGTCGTCCTTCTGGTGGCGGCAGACCAGCTTGTGAAGATCCTGGTCCGCGCCAATATCCCCCTGGGCGCCTCTATGCCCTTTCTCCCCGGGCTGGTGGAGCTCACCTACGTGCAGAACACCGGCGCGGCCTTCTCCATCTTCAAAGACCATACCTGGCTCCTCACCATCATCTCCGCCGTGGTGGCGGCGGCCATCGCCGCCGCGCTGATCAAAAGGGTGGTGGCCCATCCCTTCGGCGTGATCACCCTCTCCGTGGTGCTGGCGGGCGCTGTGGGAAATCTCATCGACCGGGCCCTCTTCGGTTTTGTCACCGACATGTTCAACCTCCAGTTCATGCATTTTGCCGTCTTCAACGTGGCCGACATCTGCGTGGTCTGCGGCGGCATCGCCTTTTGCGTCTACTTTCTCTTCTTCTATGATAAGCCGGAAAAAAAGGAGGCCCCCGATGACTCCCATCCTGCTGAGGGCTGACCGGGAGGGGGAGCGGCTGGACCAGCTCCTGGCCCGGTCCGTGGACGGCCTCACCCGCTCGGCCGCCCAGCGGCTGCTGGAGGAGGGAGCCGTCACCCTCAACGGCGCGCCGGCCCGGAAAAACACCCGCACTGCCCCCGGCGACGCGGTGGCGCTCTCCCTCCCCGACCCGGTGGAGGTGGACATCCGGCCCCAGAATATCCCGCTGGATGTGGTCTATGAGGATGCCGACGTCATCGTGGTCAACAAGCCGGTGGGCATGGTGGTCCACCCCGCGCCCGGTCATCCGGACGGCACACTGGTAAACGCACTGTTATATCACTGTGGAAATAGCCTCTCCGGAATCAACGGGGCGCTGCGGCCCGGCATCGTCCACCGCATTGACCGGGACACCTCGGGGCTCATCATCGCCGCCAAAAACGACGCCGCCCACCTGGCCCTGGCCGCACAACTCCAGGACCACTCCCTCTACCGGGAATACGAGGCGGTGTGCGTGGGCACGCTGAAAGAGGCGTCCGGCACCGTGGACGCGCCCATCGCCCGGCACCCGGCGGACCGCAAAAGGATGTGCGTGGACCCAAAGGGGGGACGGGCGGCGGTGACACACTGGTCCGTTCTGGGTCGTTACCCCGGCCATACCCATATCCAATGCCGCCTGGAGACGGGCCGCACCCATCAGATCCGGGTGCACATGGCCTACATCGGCCACCCGCTGCTGGGAGATGTGGTCTATGGGGCGAAAAAGCCCGTCCCGGGCCTGGCGGGGCAGTGTCTCCACGCCCGGCGGCTCTCCTTCGTCCACCCCTCTGCGGGGACGCGCGTGACGGTGGAGTGTCCTCTGCCGGACTATTTCAGTCAGGCGCTGCGGAAACTGGCGCGCTGACGCCCCGGGTTGACAAAGCCGGACCGGCTGATATATAATACGGACCGACCGCAGGACAAATCGAATACAGGGGCGCTGGACGCAAGTCCGGCTGAGATGCAGGGGCGTAGCGCCGCCCCCGGTCCCTTGAACCTGATCCGGGTAATGCCGGCGTAGGAAGATGATTCGGCTTTTCATGTCGTTTCTCCCGTACCGCATTGCGCAGAGTATCCAGGTTTGCGCTGCGGTACATTTTGTTCGAGGGAGAAATGCACCATGGAAAACACCGCGACCGCAAGATCCAAACCCGCCAGGCGAAACGCCACCCGCATGCTCTGTGAGGGCGCCATTATGGTGGCCCTGTCCCAGATCCTGAGCTATATCAAGCTCATGGAGCTGCCCAACGGCGGCTCTCTCACCCCCGCCATGTTCCCCATCCTGCTCTTCGCCGTCCGCTGGGGGCTGGCCGACGGCCTGCTGGCCGGCTTTGTTTTCGGCCTGCTGCAACTGATGTTCGACGGGGCCTACGCCTGGGGCTGGCAGTCCATGCTGCTCGACTACCTGGTGGCCTTCACCCCCCTGGGCCTCGCCGGCCTCTTTCAGGGGAAGCGCTGGGGCATCTTCGTCGGCACCGTGCTGGGCTGCTTCGCCCGCTTCGTGGTCCATTTCATCAGCGGCGTGACGATCTACCGCATCTACGCCCCCACGGAGATCCTGGGCACGGTGTTTGATAATCCTACGCTCTATTCCATTGTCTATAACGGCTCCTATATGCTCCCCAACACCATTTTGGCACTGGTCATCGCGGCGCTGCTGTACGCGCCGCTGAAAAAGTTCTATCTGGGGGCCGACATTCAGAGATAAGGTGTGTGATTCACTTGGGCAAATTTGAGGGCGTTCTGCTGGCCAGCGACTTTGACGACACGCTGGTGGGCTCCGACTGCGAGGTGTCCCGCGGGAACCGGGAGGCCCTCGAATACTTCGTGCGGGAGGGGGGCCGGTTTACCGTCTCCACCGGGCGGGCCCACCGCACCTTCGCCCCCTATGTGGACGCCGCGCCCATCAATGCCCCTGTGATCCTCTCCAACGGCGCCCTGCTCTATGATTTCCGGGCCGGACGCACGGTGGTGGACCTGCCCCTGCCCGTCTGCGCGGCGGAGGACCTGGGGGAGCTGTGCTCCGCCATCCCCGCGCTGGGGGTGGAGACCTACCACGGCGACGACGTGTATATCTACCGCCCCAACGCCCACACCCAGCGGCACGTGGAGCGGGTCAAGACCACCTGGACCGAGATGGGCCTGGCGGAGATGCCCTCCCCCTGGAGCAAGGCGGTGATCCAGGCCGACCACGACGTGCTGCTCCGGGCCCAGGCCCTGATGCTGGAGCGGTGGCCCCAGCGGTACGAGGTCATCTTCTCCAACGCCGTCCTCTTGGAATGCACGGCCAAAACCGCCACCAAGGGGGGCATGGTCCTCAAGCTGGCGGAGCTGCTGGGGATCCGCCGGGAGCACATCTACTGTGTGGGGGACAATCAGAACGACATCCCCATGCTGGCCGTCTCCGCCATTCCGTTTGCCCCGGCCAACTGCGCCCAGGCGGTAAAGGATTGGGGCGCCACGGTCCTCGGCTCCTGTGACGAGGACTGCATCGCCCAGATCATCGGCATATTGGACCTGCGCTATTGAGCCCGGAACCAGCGAGGCCGGCGCGCCATTCGGATGGCGCGCCGGCCTCGTTTTGTCTTGCCTGCATTGGACGCAGGGTCTGGGTCACCGATAGCTGAGCAGGTTATAGATCATCGCCGCGGCCTCCGCCCGCGTGGCGGTCCGTCCGGCGGCGAAGGCGCCGCCGTCCCCCTGGATCACGCCCAGCCCCTGGGCCAGGGCGGCATAGCCGTAATATGCCGCGGGAATGGACGCCTCATCGGCGTAAGAGCATCTGTAGATGCCCTGGAAACGGGCGATGGGGCCATAGCCGGCGCTGTCCAGCAGCAGCTTGACCGTTTCGCCCCGGGTGAGGATCTTGTCATCGCTGCGCGCTTCGGGCGTGAGGATTCCCATACGGTAGGCGCTGCGATAGAGGTCGTCCGCCTGGGCCCCCTCCAGGTCTTCGGGGTCGTAGCGGTAGCCCTGCATGCTCAGGAGCAGCGCCACCATGTCCTTCTGGACCAGGGTCTTTCCCGGCGCAAAGGAGCCGCCGTCAAAGCCCACCTGATAGCGGGCCAGCGTCTCGATCTGTGTTCGGGCCCAGCTCCCCTCCAGATCGTCGTAGGTAAGCCCGCTCCAGGACCAGGGCTCGCTGCGGATGACCTGGCCGGTCTTGGCGTCCACGCCCTGGACGTCGTAGTCGGGGGTGAGGCTCCAGCCCAGCTCCAGGGCGCTGAACCAGCTCCCGCCCAGGGCGGCCAGGGGCTGATATTCCGGCCTGGAGAGGTCCAGCTCCACGGGGACCGCCAGATACCTCAGATCCACTGTAAAGGTGCCGAACCAAGCGTCCAGCGCGTCGGATGCGGACACCAGGCCCTCGGCGCTCTCAAAGGTCACCCCCGGGATCTCCCGGCGCTGGAAGCCGCTCACGGAGCCGTCCAGCGCACTGATGGACACGCTGAACTGATCGTCCGGGAAAAAGTAGCCGTTCTCCTGGCGGGCATAGATGAAATACCACTCCGTGGTAGTGACGTCCTCCGCCGGGACATCCCCGCCATAGAGGGCGCTGTTATCGTAATCGGCGCACCGGGCGAAGTCCTCGCCCCAGTAACGCGTCAGGAACGCCTCCGCCTTCTCCCGGGCCGCCGTGCGGTCCACGGTCCGGGGCAGGGTCTCATTCCAGGGCCCGCCGCTCCAAAGGCTCTCCAGTTCCCCGGTGCGGGCGTCCACCGTCACGCATTTTTGCCAGATGCCGCCCTCACCATCCTGTTTTCCATAGGTAAGCTGGGCAAAGACGTCCCCGGTGTCCGTGCCGCCGTCCGCGATGGCGGTCTCCAGGTAAAACCGGGATTCGGCCAGGGTATAGGTCTCCAGCCCCAGTTCTGAGACGGCCCGCACCTTTTGATCCAGGGCCTTTGCGGACAGAACGCCGGAGAGCTTCTCCACGCCGCTCTGCTCCACCTCAGTGAGGAAGGCCCCGCCGCCCGCGTCCGCGGCCGTATTGGCGGACATTTCTTCGGCATACCCATAGAACTTGTCGCCGTCGGCAAGCGCCCGCCGCTTCTCCGTCAGGTTCACCAGCTCTCCGGTGTGGGCGTCCACATAGCAGTCGTCCCGGCTGTTGGGGAGATAGCGCAGGGAGGCGGTCCTGCCGTCCTCATTCAGGCTGTACTCCAGGCGCATGGTGAGCAGCTCCTTGAGGAGCTCCCCCGCCCGCTGGGCGGAGACGTCGGCCTGCCCGGAGGGTACGGTCCCGATGTAGCTGCTGGCCAGATCGTCCCGCCGGAAATTCATCACGCAGTTGTCCGCCGCCCGGACCTCGATGCGCATGCCCAGAGGGGAAGGTACGCCGTTGAGGCAGATGGTCCCCCGGAAATAATAGGAGGACTGGTTCAGGGATTCCCCCTCGTCCTCCCGGAACACCACGGTCTCATTGGCGGCCAGGACCTTGTCCAGGAAGGCCTGAGCGGCCTTTTGGGCCCCGTCCCGCCCTCCCTCTGGGAAGGATGGATTCTGGAAGCCCCGGTCCCAATACTCGGCGGCGTCATGTCGGAAGTAGCTGAGGATGCGGCCGTCCTCCCCCGCGGTGACGCTGAGGCTGCCCCCATCGCCGTACCAGTCAAGGTACCAGAGCGGGGCCAGCGCATTCTCCTCCGGGTAGCCGCTGAAATCGCTGTAGGCGTCGGTGTCCAGATCCAGGGTCTCCTTTACCGCCAGGGTCACGGCGCTCAGCCGCGCCTCGGCGCCTTCCTCCGCCGCCGCAGGCAGCGCCAGCGCCAGCAGCAGGGACAGCGCCAGTACCAGGGACAGTGCTTTTTTCATTCAGATTTCCTCCTTTGTTGCTTTTTCCCTTCTAAATAGTGTAGACGATTCGTGGAGGGAAAATGTTTCAAAAATTTTGCTTGACTTTTATCGAACGTTTGTTGTATTATGAACTCGAACAAAAGTTCTGTGCAACAAAAACGCAAGTAAACTCGTCTATTTGATATAGAAAGGTTGAAAAGTCCGTTTTATGGGATAGCAGAACGGCTATGCTGGATCTATCAGCAGTGGGAGGGATCGCGGTATGCAGACCATTTACTATGAGACGAGCAATTTCATCCGTCATGAGGGAAACCTGGTGGACCTGGCGGCGTACCGCCAAAAGCTCGCGGCGGTGTCCGGAGGGAACTGGAGCCCGGCGCCGGAGGGCTCCCCGGCGTTTGAGGCGGAGGCGCCCCCGCGCACGGGAACGGTGCTGCGGCTTGTGCCGGAGGAGAGCCCCGCCCAGCGGCGCGCCCGCCGCACTGGGAGACGGCTCCGCCGTGCCGCCCTGGCCCTGGACTTCTGCGCCAGTGCGGCCATCGTGGTCCTGACGGTGAGCGCCGTGATCGGGTTCCTGCACCTGTAAAGCATGTCAAATTTCCCGCTGCGGGGCCGCAAGAGGTTGCGGCCCCGTAAATTTTTGCCTTGATCCAGGAATTTTTTCTTTACTTTGCACCCAGAATATGATAATCTACTAAAGCACGTAAAGCGTGTATAGACGCCCTGCGGCCTCGTTTCGGGACACTGCCCGCTCTCATGCGGGGGCTTCACCCGCCCGTTACGCAGCTCCATGGGCAGCAAAAAAGAAAGGTGGAATCTCCCCATGATCCGTAAAGACGAAAAGACGGCCGTGATCGAGGCCAACCGCACCCATCCCACTGACACCGGCTCCCCCGAGGTGCAGATCGCCATTCTCACCGCCCGCATCCAGGAGCTCACTGAGCACCTGAAGATCCACACCCACGACAACCACAGCCGCCGCGGGCTGCTGAAGATGGTCGGTAAGCGCCGCAAGATGCTGGACTATCTGGCCAAGAAGGACGTGGAGCGTTACCGCGCCATTATCGCCAAGCTGGGCATCCGTAAGTAAGTATGTGAACAGGGGTGGCGCGGGACACTGCGCCGCCCCTTCTTCCCATGTGCCGCAAATCGCGCGCACCAGAGCCAACCACGCTTTTTTAGCAGTTGAACCTGGGCCCGGAGGACGGACCCGGCTTCAAATGCTAAAAATCGCGACGGCTCTTGGTGTGCAGCTTCCAAAACAGAATAGGAGGACTCCGCATGTCAACCGTCATCACTCACAAGCAGTTTCCCAACCACAAGGTCTACAAGATGGACCTGTGCGGCCGCCCGCTGACCATCGACGTGGGCAAGGTGGCCGAGCTGGCCAGCGCGTCCGCCATGGTCACCTATGGCGAGACCACCGTACTGGTGGCCGTCACCGTCGCGCCCCGTCCCCGTGACGGCGTGGACTTCTTCCCCCTGAGCGTGGATTTTGAGGAGAAGCTCTACGCCGTGGGCCGCATCCCCGGCTCGTTTATGCGCCGCGAGGGCCAGCCCTCTCTGCCTGCGGTACTGGCCAGCCGCGTCATCGACCGCTCCATCCGCCCCCTCTTCCCCTATGACTTCCGCAACGACGTGGTGGTGACATGCACCGTCATGAGCGTGGACTACGACTGCTCTCCCGAGGTGACCGCCATGATCGGCGTGTCCGCCTGCCTCTCCTACTCCGAGATTCCCTGGGCCGGCCCCATCGGCTGCCTGGAGGTGGGCTATGTGGACGGCCAGATCGTCCTCAACCCCAATCAGGAGCAGAAGCACGCCTCCAAGCTGGACCTCACCGTGGCCGCCACCGAGCAGAAGGTCATCATGATCGAGGCCGGCGCCAAGGAGCTGCCCGACGATATCATGTATGACGCCATCGTGAAGGCCCACGAGGAGATCAAAAAGCAGGTGGCGCTCATCCGGACCATCACCGCTGAGATCGGCAAGCCCACCATGACCTATGACCACGCCGACTTTGATCAGGAGCTCTTCGACAAGATCGTTGCCGCCACCATGGACGAGGCCAAGGCCGCCATGGACACCGACGACAAGAACATCCGCGAGGAGCGTTGGAACAAGCTCATCGACCACTGGCACGAGCTCTTCCTGGAGGACTATCCCGAGATGGACAAGTACCTGGAGGAGATCACCTACAAGTTCCAGAAGAAGATCGTCAAGGCCTGGCTTCTGGAGGGCCACCGCGTGGACGGGCGCGCCAAGAACGAGATCCGTCCCCTGGGGGCCGAGGTGGGCGTACTGCCCCGGGTCCACGGCTCCGGCCTCTTCACCCGTGGCCAGACCCAGGTCCTCTCCATCTGTACGCTGAACACCCTCTCCGCCGCCCAGAAGCTGGATACCATCTGGGAGGAAGAGGAGAAGCGGTACATGCACCACTACAACTTCCCCGCCTATTCTACCGGCGAGGCCCGCGGTGCCCGCTCCACCAACCGCCGCGAGAAGGGGCATGGCGCCCTGGCTGAGCGGGCGCTGGAGCCCGTCATCCCCCCTGTGGAGGAGTTCCCCTACGCCATTCGCGTGGTCTCCGAGGTCCTGAGCTCCAACGGCTCCACCTCCCAGGGCTCCATCTGCGGCTCCACCCTGGCGCTGATGGATGCCGGCGTGCCCATCTCTGCCCCGGTGGCCGGCATCTCCTGCGGCCTCATTCAGGATGACGACGGCGGCTTTACCACCTTCATCGACATCCAGGGCGTAGAGGATTTCCACGGTGAGATGGACTTCAAGGTGGCCGGCACCAAGGCCGGTATCACCGCCATCCAGATGGACATCAAAAACGACGGCCTCAGCCATGCCATCATCAAAGAGGCGCTGGAGATCACCAAGGACGCTCGCTACGCCATTCTGGACGAGGTCATGCTGCCCTGTATCAGCGCGCCCCGTCCCGACGTGGCCGAGACCGCTCCCAAGATGGTGAAGATGAAGATCGACGTGGACAAGATCCGCGAGGTCATCGGCTCCGGCGGCAAGGTCATCCAAAAGATCTGCGCCGATACCGGCGCCAAGATCGATATCGAGGACGACGGCACCATCTATATTGCCGGCGTGAACCGCGAGTCCTGCGACGCCGCCAAAAAGACCATCGAGACCATCGTCTTTGTCCCCGAGGTGGGCCAGCTCTATTACGGCAAGGTGGTCCGCATCCTGCCCTTCGGCGCCTTTGTGGAACTGGCGCCCGGCAAGGACGGCATGGTCCATATCTCCAAGCTCTCCGACCGCCGGGTGGAGAAGGTGGAGGATGTGGTCAACATCGGCGACATGATCTGGGTCAAGGTCACCGAGATCGACGAGAAGGGCCGCGTCAATCTCTCCTATAAGGATGCCCTTAAGGCCATCAAGGAGAACCCCGGCCTGAAGAAGTAAGAGAAGCGTCAAAACTGCCGACCGGGCGGGCGAAAGCTCGCCCGGTCCTTTTTCCACCCGATTTCTATGGTGTTGCGGAGAGGAGGGGCTTGCCTTGACGGGACCGGATGCCTGGTTTGCCGCCGCGGGAGCCGCGGCCTGGGGGACCTGCGCCTATGAAGATGTGCGCCCTCATATGGATGCCCCCGCGCTGGCGCGGGCGGAGGCGCTGTGCCCTGCCCCCGCCGGGATCTATGTGGCCGCCTTTCCCTATTTCCCGGGCGAGGCGCCGGGAAATCTCTCCCTCTACGCCCGGGGCGAGGATTACCACGCCGCCGTGGCCCGGAGGCTGGACCGGGTGTGCGCCGCCCTGCGCCCTTCCCATCCGGGCCGCTGTTTTGCACCTCTTGTGGACAACTCCCCTCTTCCGGAGCAGCTCTGCGCAGCCTTGGCTGGACTGGGCCTTCGGGGCAGGAACACCCTTACGATTCTGCCCCCCTGGGGCACCTGGCTCTTTTTGGGCGCCATCCTCACCGATCTGCCTCTGGAGAGTGCTCCCGTTCCCGCTCCGGCGTGCATGGACTGCGGCAAATGCACTGCGGCCTGTCCCGCCGGCGCATTGGGCCCCAACGGCCTGGACCCTGACCGCTGTCTCTCGGCCCTGACCCAGAAAAAAGGTGCGCTGACAGCGGAAGAGGAGGCTCGCCTGCGCGGTCACGGTCTGGTCTGGGGCTGTGACGCATGTCAGCGGGCGTGCCCCTATAACCGGGACGTGCCCCTTTCCCCCCTCCCGGAATTCCGCACCAATTTGATCCACACCCTGGGGACAACGGATGTGGATCATCTGACCCGCCGGCAGTTCCAGGAAAAATATCCGCTCCGGGCCTTCACTTGGCGGGGCCCGGGCGTACTGCTGCGGAATCTGCGTTTGAAAGAGCGCGAGGGCCGAAACGGTCCGTCCGTATAAAAATGCCGCCCTTCGTGGAAACTATCCCCGAAAGGCGGTGTTTTACTATGCAAGTACGCGATCTCATGAATCAGAGTGTGGTCTCCATCACGCCGGCGGAGTCGGCCTCCCTGGCGGCCCGCCTCCTCAGCCGTCACAACCTGGGCTCCCTCCCGGTGTGCGGCGAGGACGGCGGCCTGAGGGGCATCGTCACCGACCGGGACATCGTGACCCGGTGCGTCGCCGCGGAGGAGGACCCCCACAAGGTCCAGATCAAGGACATCATGTCCCGGAACTGTGCCGTGGTCTCCCCGGATGATGACGCGGCGGAGGCCGCCCGGATGATGGCGGTGAAGCAGGTGCGCCGGCTCCCTGTGCTGGAGGCGGGCAAGGTGGTGGGAATGGTCTCCCTGGGCGACCTGGCCAAGTGCGGCGCCTGCGAGATGGAAGCGGGGGAAGCCCTCTCGGAAATCTCCGAGAACATCCAGCGGACCCGGGGCCTCCACCAGCCGGAGCGGGACTGAGACATCCCTGCCGTTCCTTTTTGGGAAGGCCGGGGCGGGAAGTTTTCCCGCCCTGGCCTTCCCATATTCTGTGCGTCTTGCGCTTACGGCTCCTCCCACAGCGGTTCCCAGTTACAGCCATCGTCCTCCACGGAGTCCACCCGCGCCATAACAGTCGGCCAGCGCCCGCGCCGGTTCTCCCCCCCTCTGTCCGCACCTTCACCTGCTGGGCGGCGGCATCCAGCGCGGAGACGTCGCCCCGGACCGATTCCAGCGCTGTGAGCCGCGCCTCCGCCCGGTCCAGGCGCATCCACAGGAGCAGCCAGCCCAAGGATATCCCAAAGAGCCTGCTCATGGCGGCAAGTTTCTCCAGCTCCGGCACACTGCCGCTGGGAGACGGCCTGTCGGCTGGCGCCCAGGGCCTCCCCCAGCACCTCCTGGGAGAGGCCCCTCTCTTTTCGAAGCAGTTGGATATGCTGTGCAGCTTCATCGTGATCCCGCTCTTTCCTGCGTACAGCGTATCACAGGGGGTAAAGGATGGCACCCAAGTCTTGCTTTCCTTCTGTCAAGCAGGGCTTGCGGCCGGCTTTGACCCCGCCAAAAAGAGCAGCAATCCCCCGCCGCAGGCTATGGCGCCCAGCAGCAGGGCCTGCCCGCATCCCGCATCCGCCATCCGCCCAAAGGCCGGGTTCAGGACCAGGGATACCAGATCCATGACCATGGCGTTGCAGGAGAGCTGCGCAGCCCGGGCGCCCGGCTCTGCAGCGGCGTTCTGGAGAGAAAGGGCCAGTGGAGAGAATAGGGCCGCGGCGGCCCTGAGCCCCAGGACCCCCGCCACCGCCGGCAGGGGGGCGGGGCACAGCGCCGTCAGGCACGCCGCGCCTGCACAGAGGAAGAGGAGCGCGCCGCCCCGGCGGCGGCCCAGACGCCTGGTGAGCCGGTGGGAGCGGGCCCCGGCCAGTGCGCAGAGCGTCGCCAGCATGGAGAGCCAGCCGAACGCCCGGACGGGGAGCCCGGCGCGCTGATAAAGGAGCTGGCTGAGAAAGACGGTGATGAACTGCGCGGTCTCCGCCAGCAGAGCGCTCCCCGCCAGGAAGGGGGTCATGGAGAGGCTCCGGCGGAGCAGCCCGCCCATCCCCGGCCGGGGCGCGGTGGCCGCCGGCTTTTCCCCATCCTCCTCCGGGTCGGTGAGCAGAAGTGTGAGCAGCGCGGCGGCAGAGTAGCTGAGCACAGTCCACAGGGCCCCCCGGCGGTAGTGCTCGCTCAGAAAGAGCGAGGCGCTCATCCCGGCAACCAGAAGGCCCGCGGTCTGCACGGCGTTCCAGAGTCCGAAAATGCGCTGGCTCTCCTTCTCTCCCACGCAGGCGAAGAGGTAGGCCGAATCGCATCCGGAGAGCCCCGCCAGAGCCACGGCCAGGATGAGCCGCTCGGCGAGGAAGTCCGGGAAAGCCCGGGCCTTCCAGAATACCACCTTGGAAAGGGCGAAGAGGGCCGAGCAGATCACCAGAGTCCGGCGGTGACCGATGCGGTCGGCCGCCCGTCCCCAGGGGATCTCCAGAAGAAGCATGGCGGCCAGGGAGATGGACTCCAAAAGGCCGGTCTGGAACAGTGTGAGCCCGGCCTCCAGCCGGTATAGGGTGGCTACGGAACTGTAGAAGCACAGTCCCTGCAAAAAATAGACAGCAAAAAGGAGCGCAACATTGCGCCGATTCCGTACCATAAAAATTCCTCCTGTTTCAGGCCTTGTTTGAAAATGGTTTACGAGCCCCAGGCATCACAAAGCACCCGCCGCGTTGCCAGCGGGGCAAAACAGGTGGAATTTTCAGGTGGGACGGCGCATATGCGGCGCTCCTCTCTTCAGGATTTCGTTATTCCCGGCCGGGGCTCTTCCGCAGTAGATATCCGGTCAGGGGTGGCAGCTCGACCACGGCCTCGCCGGTGTCCGGATCGGTCGGGAAGCACAGCAGGCCGCCGATTTCCGCGGCGGACCAGGGAAGGGTCACCCGGGCGCACTCCCGCCCGGCGTTGCAGGCGCACAGGACGGTATCCTCCTCCCAGGTGCGGGTGAAGGCCAGCACGTCTCCCTCGGCCGCCGTATAGCACAGCGCTCCCCTCCGCAAAGGGGCTAACTCCCGCCGGGCCTTCCCCAGGGCCCGGTACCAGGCGATCAGCTCGGCATCCTCCTCCCCCCAGGGGTAGGTGCGGCGGTTGAAGGGGTCTTCAAATCCCTCCATGCCCGCCTCGTCCCCGTAGTAGGTGGTGGGGCTCCCCGGGAAGGCATACTGGACCAGTGCGGCCAGCTTCAGCCGCCGGACGCCCAGCGCCCGCTCCTCGGGTGAGAGCCGGTGCTCGGCCCGCCACTGCTTGCTCTCCCCGCCGCAGTCCCCGCCCACCCCCAGCAGGGTGAGGATTCGGGGGGTATCATGGGTGCCCAGGGAGTTCATGGCGGAATAGAAGGCAGCGGGCGGATAGTTCTCCCGAATGGTCTCCATGCTCTCCCGGAACTGCCCGGCGTCCCCGCCCAGCAGCCAGGCCAGCAGCGCATTGCGGAAGGGGTAGTTCATCAGCCCGTCCAGGTGTCCCCCCAGAAGGTGCCTGCGGCGGACGCCATAGGCGATCTTGTTGGACCCGTCCTCCCACACCTCGCCGATGATGACGGCCTCCGGCTTGGCCTCCCGGGCGGCCCGGTGGAGCTTTTCGATAAAAGCGTCGGGCAGCTCGTCGGCCACGTCCAGCCGCCATCCGTCGGCCCCGGCCCGGAGCCACCGGCGCACAATGCTGTCCTCACCCTCAATGATATAGTCCACATAGTCCTCCTGGCTCTCGTTGACGGCGGGGAGGGAGTAGATGCCCCACCAGGCGTCATATTGATCCGGCCAGCGGTTGAAGTGATACCAAGGGTAGTAGGGGGAAGCCTTGGACTGATGGGCCCCCAGCTCGGGGTAAAAGCCGTCCCCGTTGAAGTAGCGGCTGACGAACCCCTGGTGATTGAACACGCCGTCCAGCATCACCCGGATGCCCCGGGCCCGGGCGGCGGCACAGAGGTCCTTGAAGTCCTCGTTGGAACCCAGCATGGGGTCCACCCGCTCGTAGTCGGCGGTGCCGTAGCGGTGATTCTCCGCCGCCTCGAAGATGGGGCAGAAGTAGAGGGTCTCCACCCCCAGACTCTGGAGATAGTCCAGCTTTTCCTCCACCCCCGCCAGAGAGCCGCCGAAGAAATCCCGGTTGCGCACCTCGCCGCGGGCATCGGGCTGCCACACCGGCTCCTCGAACCAGCCGGTGTGGACGCTGCGCCCCCCCACCATGCCGGCGGGGTCGGGCACACAGGTGCGGCGGAAGCGGTCGGGGAAGATCTGATAGGTGACGCCCTCTCCAAACCAAGCCGGAACGGAGTGGGCGCCGTCGTAGACGGTGAGCTGCCGTTCGGGAAGCTCCAGCGCCTTTCCGTCCAGCCGCTCCAGGCGGAAGGAGTACCAGACCAGGCCCACATAGTCCCCGGTGTCCAGCGCACAGGAAAAGAGATCCCGGTCCCCGTCCAGCCCTGTCCAGGGCATGGGCACTTCAGCAATCTCCTCCCCCCGGAACTCAAACCGCGCCCGAAGCACGGCCCGGGACCAACCATCGGCGCGGCGGGGGCGGAGGGTGAGGGCGACCCGGGTCCCGGAGGGCACCGCTCCATAGGGAGTCTTGCACCGGGGGTCCCGTGCGTTGAAGATGGAGGGATCTATCATGGTATCAACTCACAAATCAAAAATGGGGGCGCTACCGCAGCAGCGTGTTCTCCCCCTCCACGGTCTCCATGCCGCTGCCGGAGGAGAAATAGTAGTCCAGGATCTCCACGGCAATGCTACTCAGCGTGGAGCCGGAGCCGCCCTTTTCCACCACGATAGCCAGAGCGATCTCCGGGTCCTCGTAGGGGGCGAAGCAGACAAAGACGGCGTTGGACTCGGTGGCGCTGCTCACCTGGGCGGAGCCGGTCTTGGCCGCCACCTGTATGTCCAGGGTGTTGAAGCCGTAGCTGTAGGCGGAGCCGCCGGGCTGGGTCACCATCAGCATGCCCCTGGTGACGGCCTCCAGGTTTTCCGGGTCCAGGTCCAGCTCGTTGAGGACCTCCGGCTCATACTGGTAGACCACCTGGGAGAAGTCGCTGGATTTGACCTCCTTGAGCAGGTGGGCCGAATAGTGTGTGCCGCCGTTGGCCAGGGTAGCCACATAGTTGGCGAGCTGGATAGGGGTAAACTGGTTGTTCTCCTGGCCGATGGCGGCGGGGAGGGTATTGCCGTCGTACCACTTCTGGCCCAGGGATTCGGTGTAACCGGGACCCGCCACGTGACCCTTGCTCTCATAGACCTCGATGCCGGTGTACTCCCCCAGGCCGAACTTCTGGGCGTACTCATCCAGCAGGCTGATGCCCAGGCGGCGGCCCACATCGTAGAAGAAGATGTTGCAGGAGTCCCGGATGGCCTCGGAGACGTTCTCCTTGCCGTGGGTGCGGCCGTACTGGCGGTAATACCAGCACTGGGGCTGGTAATCCTTGTAGTACGTATAGCGCCCGGTGTCCAGAATCTCATCCGTCGGGGTGATGACGCCCTCCTGAAGTCCGGCGATGGCGGTGACCATCTTAAAGGTGGAGCCCGGAGGATAGATCCCCTGGGTGGCCCGGTTGAACAGGGGGTTGAGCGGGTCGTTGGCCAGTTCGGTATAGTTCTGGAGGAAGGTAGACAAATCATAGGTGGGATAGGAGGCGGAGGCCAGCACGCCGCCGTCATTGACGTCAATAACCACCGCCGCCGCGCCCTGGGTGTCCTCGGATTTGAGGGCGCCCACGCCGTCGGCCAGGGCCCGCTCCACAGCCTCCTGGAGCTTGATGTCCAGAGTGGAGATGACGTTGTAGCCGGGCTGGGGGGCCTGCGGCTCGCCGGTGCGCTCGTCGATCTTCCAATTGTCGTCCGCACTGACCACCTTGCCCTGGTCGTTGGTCTCGATGGCCCGCTTGCCCGGCACACCGTGGAGATAGGACTCAAAGGCCTGCTCCATGCCGTCCTTCCCGACGGAGGCATTATAGGGGTAATCCAGTGCCTGATAGATATTGTTCCACTCATCCGAGTCCATCAGCCCCACCCGGCCCAGCAGATGGGCGGCATAGGAGGTGTTGTACTCCCGGACAGTGGTGGTGTCGATGCTCACCCCTGAGAGGGACGCCTCCTTCACCTTGACGATAAAGGTCATCTCCACATCCTGGGCAAAGACGTAGCTGCTCCATGTGATCTCCCGCGAGCGGAGGGCGAGCTCATAGAGAACGCCCACTAGGTCCCTGGCCTCCTCGTCGGAGAGGGCGGGGTCCACCTGATAGGTCTCCCGGAGCTTGGCGATCAGGCGCTCGGCGGAGGGGAGGGCGGGGGACTCAGCGCTCTGCAGGGCCTCAATCTCCTCCGCAGTGGGGACCAGCCCTTCCCATTTCATCTTTTCGGCGTATTTACGCAGATTGCCGTAGGCGCCCTCCGCCGTAAAGACGTAGGGGGCCGACTGGGAGACGGGCAGGGTGTCGCTCCACGTCACCGACTCCTCCCGGCAGATGTCCAGCAGGCGCAGGAGAACCGTATTCCTGTCCTCCCCCATAAAGGAGGTGTCCAGGCTCACGTTATAACTGGCCCGGTTGCTGACCAGCACCCGGCCGTAGCGGTCCAGGATCTGGCCCCGGGCGGCCTCCACGGTCTCGGTTTTCGCGATCTTCCGCCGCGACTGCTCCAGATACTCCGCCCCGTGGACATATTGGAGGTCGTAGAGGACCCAGAGAAAGCCCACCAGAACGGCCGCCAGCAGTACCATCACGCCCCGGACCCGGACATGGAACTGCCGCCCGTCCATCATGGGTTCCTTTTTCCCGTTCATAAATACCTCCTTGCCGCGGCGGCAGCCTGTGCAGCAGCAGGCTCTACAGCCGCAGAAAGTGGATGATGCGCCTCCGCACCCAGGTAAACCAGGGATAGAGGAGGCACGCGAAACAGAGTGACCAGAGGACCTCCGGCAGAGCCACCCGCAGCAGGGCGGGCAGGGGGGCAAGGCCCGTGAAGAGTCCGGTAAAGACCCGCACCGTGTCGATGAGGACCAGACCGGCGGCGGCGCACAGCAGGCAGCCTCCGAAGTTCCGGCTGAGGACATACTGGGCGGCGGCGCCCGCGCCCCAGCCGATGAGACACAGGCCCAGCGTCAGAAAGCCGTGGCCGCCGAAATATACCGCGTCGCACAGGACGCCCACCGCCAGGCCGAAGCCCGCCCCGGCCAGCGCGCCCTCCAGCACAGCCACCGCCACGGCGGCCACAGGCAGCAGCATGGGGGCCACGCCCAGCACCGGGAATCTCCCCAGCACAAAGGTATCCATCCACCAGACCGGCAGCAGCGCCAAGGCGTAGAAAAGCCATTTCAGGATAAAGTCCTGCCTTGTCAAGGGCTGAGCCCCCCTCTACTCCACAATGTCAAACGCTTTGATGATAAACACCTGTACCAGATCGTCCAGATCCGCCGCCGGGACAATGACCGCGTAACGGGACATACCCGAGGCGTCGGTGTGAATGGACTCGATGGTGCCCGCCACCAGCCCGGAGGGGTAGTTGCCCCCCATGCTGGAGGTGAGCACCAGGTCTCCGGTGATGAGCTCCGTGTTTTCCGGCAGGTAGGTGAGCTTCAGCTTCCCCTCGGCCATCAGGGTGAAATCCCCCTCCAGCACGGCGGTAGAGTCGGTCCGGGCAATGAGCGCCCCCATCTCCAGGGTGGCGTCCGTTATCGTGATCATGGTGGACCAGTTGGCGCCCGCCTCCTCGATGATGCCCACCAGATTCCCGGCCTCGTCCACCACGCAGTTTCCGGCCTGGACGCCCTGCTCCGCGCCCTTGCTGAGGGTGAGGGTGGAGGCCCAGTTGGAACTGCCCCGGGCGGTGACGGTGGCGGACTCAAAGTCAAATTCTCTGCGCTTTTGCCGCAGCCCCAGCAGCGTCCGCAGCCGCTCGTTCTCCTTGCTGTCCGCCTCGCCCTCCCGGGCCTTGGCCTCCAGCTCGGCGATCTCCTTCCGCAGCCGGGCATTTTCCGCCTGAAGCTCATCGTATTGAAAGGAGTAGTTATAGATCCCCTCCGCCCAGCCGGCGAAGGAGGAGATCCCATTGCGGATGGGGGTGGTGATCACCCCCAGTACGTTGGCCAGGGGGTTGGGCACCCCCTGGAGCACATAGGAGCTCACCGCCGTGATGGCGGCGAGCAGCACGGCGATGACCAGGATTAGGGCGCCGTTGTTTCGGAAAAAATCCTTCAAATCCGGTTCTCCTTCTCAGTGTCCGTCGGGGGACAACAGCTCCACACCGAAAGCCCGCAGCATCCGTCCCAGGCGGCACAGGGGCAGGCCCATAACGTTGAAGTAGTCGCCCTCCAGCCGCTGGACCAGCAGCGCCCCCAGGCCCTGGATGCCATAGGCGCCGGCCTTGTCCATGGGCTCCCCGGTGGCCACGTAGGCCGCGATCTCCGCCCCGCTCAGGGCGCGAAAGGTGACGTCGGTGACCTCGTGCTCGGTGCACACCGCCCCAGGCCCCGCCAGCGTAAGGCCGGTGTAGACCTGATGGGTCCGCCCGGAGAGGGCGGCGAGCATACGCGCGGCCTCTTCCGGACTCGCCGGTTTGCCCAGGACGGCCCCCTCCAGGGCCACCACGGTGTCGGCGGCCAGCACCAGACCGTCCTTGGGGGCCTCCCGGACCACCGCCGCCGCCTTCCGTGCGGAGAGCTCCTCCACCATTTCAGCGGGGGTGAGCCCGGGGCGGACCGACTCGTCCACATCGGAGGCCCGGATCACAAAGCCCCGCAGGCCCACCTGCTCCAAAAGCTGACGCCGCCGGGGAGAGCCGGAGGCCAGAATGATCTTCATCGCCGTATTCCCTCTTTCTGCGGACGGCGGCCGGGGCCGCCGTCCGGGTTTGAACGTCATTTCCCCGTGGAGCCAAAGCCGCCGGCGCCCCTCGCCGTCTCATCCAACTCCTCTACAGGGGTCAGGGCGGCACGGACCACGGGCACCACCGCCAGTTGGGCAATGCGGTCCCCCGGCGCTACGGTATAGGGGGTCCCGGACAGGTTCACAAGCCCCACTCCGATCTCCCCCCGGTAGTCGCTGTCGATGACCCCCACGCCGTTGGAGAGGGCGATACCGTGCTTGATCCCCAGCCCGGAGCGGTCGAACACCAGGGCCACATACTCTGCCGAGGGGAGCGCGATGGCGATGCCGGTGGGGAGGAAGGCCCGTCCCCCTGGCGCCAGGGTCACCGCCTCGTCGATACAGGCGTGGAGATCCATGGCGGCAGCTCCCGCGCTGGCGTAATAGGGAAAGGGGATCTCCGCCCCGATCTTCGGGGACACGGCCTTGATCTTCAGTTCCATCCTATCCATCCTCCATTCCGGTTATTCCACATCCCGGTAATAGAGCCCCCGGGTAAAGTCGTTGGGCTCATACCGTCCTCTGCCCAGATACCGTTCCGCCACCTGGACGCACTCCCGGGGATTTTCCGTGGTGAAGAGCAGCCGGGCCCCCCAGATACCGGCGCGGCGGTAGTCCGCCTGCTTGTCCGCGAGGAACAGCTTCTTAGCGTTCAAAATCTCGTTCCGACAGCCCGGCGCCTTCACCACCGGGAACCGCTCTCCCTTCCGGTCTGTGAGCAGATTGGGATTGCCGCAGGCACAGCGGCCGGAGCGGTTCCGAATGATGCAGTTCTCCGTGAGCATCAGCGGGAGCCTGCCGTACACCAGCATCTCCAGATCGATACACTTGGAGAGGTCCCGGATCTGGGCCAGCTTGAGCTCGAAGGAGGCGGTGCAGGAAGCAAAACCGAAGCGCTTGTACTCCTTCAGACTCTGCGCGTTGTAGACCCCCAGCCCGAAATCTCCCCGCAGGGCGAGCCCAGCCTCCCGGGCCGGGGCGATCAGGTCCAGCGTGCCCACCAGGGCGTCGGTCACGCCCAGATCCCGGACCACCGCCAACTGTCTGCGCAGCTCCTCCCGCTCGCGGTCCCAGCAGACCCGCGGCAGCGTGACCCCCACCCGTCCTCCTTCCAGGGCCAGGCGGACGGCCTCCGGATGGGCGGCGGCCTCCTCCAGGGGGAGATAGAGCAGGGCGGGGCGGAGCTCCGTCAGCTCGCGGGTGAGCTGGTCGGCCCGGCGCAAAGACATGGTGAGGACGGGGGGCTCCCGGCGGTTCTCATACCGCACACCGGCGTGAAAGGTCCCCAGCTCGGGCGCGGCGGGTGTGCCGCGCTCCCGCGCAAGCCCCTGCAGCACCTCCCGCCGCAGCGCGTTGAGGGCGGCCACAGGCACGGAGAGCTCCGGTTCCACCAGCGCACGGACCCGGGTACACAGGAAGGGCGTGCCGCCGGTGCGGGAGAGCTGTTTCTCCACCGTCTCGGCGGTGAGCGGCCGCGTCCGCGCCGCCTCCGGCACCGGGCCGGAGGCGGTGACGGTGTGCCCCACCTCGTCCTGGACCCCCACCTGCACGGGCTCGCCGGGGCGGATCATGGCGTAGAACACCACGCCCACGCACTGCCGCTCCCCGCTCTGGTACTGAGTCCTGGCCTGGGCAAAGAGCTCCCGGGGCTCCTGGCCCTCCTCCCGGACGCCGAACATCTCCGGCCCCTTCCGGTCCAGATAGTAGCCGTCGGTAAAGCCCTGCCGGGAAAAAGCGGCCTCCAACTGGGCCAGCTCCTCCGGCGTGGGTTCCCGGCTTTCCCGGATGGCCCGGGCATAGATCCCCGTGACCACAGAGACGTACTCCGGCCGCTTCATGCGGCCCTCGATCTTGAGGCACTTGACCCCCAGCTTTTTGAGCTCCTGGATGTGTCCGGCCAGGGACATATCCTTGAGGGAGAGGGGGTTGGCGTCGGCCCGTTCTCCCCAGCCGTACTTGAGACGGCATGGCTGGGCACACAGCCCCCGGTTGCCGGAGCGCCCGCCGATGACGGAGGAGAAGAAACACTGGCCGGAGTAACACATACACAGGGCTCCGTGGACGAAGGTCTCAATCTCAATGGGAGAGTTGAGACAAATGTGCTCAATGGCGTCCCGGCTGAGCTCCCTGGAGAGGACTACCCGGGCCATGCCCAGCTCCGCGCAGCGGCGGACGCCGTCCAGGCTGTGGACGGTCAGCTGTGTGGACCCGTGGACGGCAAGGCGGGGAGCCACCTGGCGGAGCATCCGCAGGACCCCCAGGTCCTGGATGAGCACCGCGTCCACCCCCGCCTCGGCGGCCTCGGCGGCCGTCCGGGCTGCGGCGGGGAGCTCCCGGTCGGAGACCAGGGTGTTCAGGGTGAGAAATACCTTGGCGCCCCGCACATGGCAGTAAGAAACCGCCGCCGCAAGCTCCTCCAGGGAGAAGTTCTTCGCATTGCGGCGGGCGTTAAAATCCCCGTATCCCAGATAGACCGCGTCGGCGCCGGCCTGGACCGCCGCGGTGACGGCCTCCGGCGAACCGGCGGGTGCGAGAAGTTCCAGCATGATCGACGACCTCCGGCGTGAGATGGACGGAAAACGCGGACCGCCCTCCAGGGTCCCGGCCCTGAAGTGGCGATCCGCGTCCCTTTGTTGCCTATTTCTTGTTCTGCAGCTTGAAGATCTCCCGCTTAGCCTCGGAGAGCTCCATCTTCATCTTGGTGGCCTCCTCCAGGTATTCCTTGAGCTGGCGGCGCAGGTTTTCCGACGCCTCCACCTCTTTGAAGTACTCGTCGGCGATGTTCAGCGCGCCCAGCACGGCGCCGTCCACCAGGGAGACCTTGGATTCGTCCAGCACCTCCTGGATCTTGGCGTCCACATGGGCGGCCACCTTTTCCATGTACCCGGCGTCCTCGGAAGCCACCAGGGTGTAGTTCTGCCCGGCGATTGAGACGGTAACTTTGTTTTTCACGGCGGTCCCTCCCAGCATTCATTCTGTCTTTGACATTATAACATAGGTTGGAGAGAAATAAAAATAAATTATCCTTTAATTCTCCCGGTTTTTACGGTAGAATAGACGGTACGAAATGTTGGAGAGGAGGTGGCGCCATGGCGGCCAGCGTATTGCTGCCGGGCGGTGTGATATCCATGACGGACGCGGCGGCAGACCGGCTGATTCGCGCAGGCAGCGGCGAGGCGGCGCTGCTGTATCTCTATCTTCTGCGCCGGGGCGGCGTTTTTGAGGCCGACGGAGTGCGCAAGGCCCTGGGTTGGACGGCGGAGCAGGTCCGCGGAGCCTATCAGGCCCTGGCGAACCTGGGCCTGGTGGACAAGGAGGCCGACCTCGCCCCCACACCCACCCCGCCGGAGCCGGACGGCCCTCCGGACTACACCGCAGCCGATATCGCCCGGGAGCTGGAGGGGAACAGCCCCTTCCCCGCACTGGTGCGGGAACTGGAGCGGCGGCTGGGCAGGGTGCTCTCCACCGCCGATCTCAAGCTGCTGTACACCATCTACGACTATCTGGCCCTGCCCGCGGAGGTGGTGCTCCTGCTCACCACATGGTGTATAGAGGAGACCGAACGGAAATATGGACCGGGCCGCAGACCCAGGATGTCCCAGATCAGGAAGGAGGCCTTTGTCTGGCACCGCCTGGGCGTGGATACTCCCGAGGCGGCGGATGCCCACGTGCGCACGCTCTCCGCGCTGCGGGACCGTGAAAAGTCCATTCTGCCCCGCCTGGGCATCGCGGGCCGCCTGCCGGTGGAGGCTGAGCGGAAATATATCTCCTTCTGGGTGGAGATGGGCTTCGACGACGACGCCATCGCCCTGGCCTACGAACGCACCGTGCTCAAAAAGGGATCCCTGGTCTGGCCCTATATGAACTCCATCCTGAAAAGCTGGCATCAGAAGGGCCTCCACACCCTCCAGCAGATCAAGGAGGGGGATTCCGCACGGAAGGGGTCCTACCCGGGCGGCGGGGCTGCGGCCGGCACAAAAAAAGACGAACAGAGCCGCATCGAGGAGGACCTGGACTGGATGGACCGGTATCTGGAGAAAACAAGAGGGGAGGCGCAATAAGTGCCCTACAGCGAGTCGGTACTGCACAGCGCAAACGCCCGTCTGGCCCTGCGCCGGGCCGCGGCGGAGCGGGCGCGTCAGGCGCGTCAGACAGAAATCTATACAAAGATCCCCCGTGTGGCGGAGATCGACCGGCTGCTCCGCCGTACCATGGCCCAGGTGATCGCCGCCGCCCTGAAGGACGGCGGCGACCCCACCGCCGCCATTGGAGCAGTCCGGAAGCGGAACACCGACCTCCAGGCGGAGCGGGACCGCCTGCTGGCGGCCAACGGATTCCCAGCCGACGCGCTGGACGAAAAGCCCTCCTGTGCAAAGTGCGGGGACACCGGCTGGGTGGGTGCAGCGATGTGCGACTGTCTCAAGCTGCTCTGCACCCAGGAGCAGATCAAGGAGCTCTCCCAGACCCTGGATTTCGGGGAGCAGACCTTCGAGCTTTTCGATTTTTCCTTTTACAGCGATCTGGACCCGGACGCCAAGGGGCGCACCACCCGCCAAAAGATGCGTGGGGTCTACGAGATCTGCTGGGACTATGCCCATCGATTCGGCCGTACCAGCATCAACAACCTGTTTTTGAGCGGCGGGACCGGTCTGGGAAAGACCTTTCTCTCCGCATGTATCGCCAGGACCGTCTCTGAAAGTGGCTTTTCCGTCGTCTACGACGCCGCCGGGACCATCTTTCAGCAATTTGAGATCCAGAAATTCTCCCGGGACGACCTGGATGCAAAGGAGGCCCGGGACGGCACCCGGCGGTATCTGGGCTGCGACCTACTCATTATGGACGACCTGGGGAGCGAGATGACCACGCCCTTTGTGCAGGCCGCCCTGTATCAGATCATCAACTCCAGGCTGACCGCCAACAAGCGCACGGTCATCAGCTCAAATTTGGGGATCGCGGAGGTTCGGACCAGGTACACGCCTCAAATTGCCTCCAGGTTGGAGGGGGAATACCAGTTTCTGCGCTTTTTCGGCCAGGACATCCGCCTCCAGCGGAAACAGCGGCTGTAAGGGACAGCAGAGCGGAGGCCGGCACATCCGGCCTCCGCTCTTATTGTAGAAAGAAAACCACTGGCTGTGCCGGTGGTACCAAAAAGCTTTAGTATGCCGAGAAAAAATATCCTCCTTTGGTATAATGATGGAGATCTGCCAACCGCCATCATAAGCAAAGGAGGAATCAAGTCCGAATGAAACTTGATGTATCGAGTTTAGCACACACGAAGTGGAGGAATATACTCCGCCTGTTTGGCCGTGGGAAGTAAATGAGCAGCAGCCGATGGCTCACATTGATTTTTTAGTTGATAATTTGGAGGAAGCAGTTGCACACGCTATAGAGTGTGGCGCTACAAAATCAGAGATGCAGTATTTTGAGACATCCACTACATTATTTAACCCGGAAGGTCATCCTTTTTGTCTCAGCACTATGAAGCAATCATTTTAGAGGGCGCGCTGGGCTTATGTCGCCATGGCGCCATGGAAAGTACCGGTATTTACTGGCGGCCTATTTACGAAATCCTTGAAGATGCTTACTCCGGTGATATCATTTTGCTTGTCGTCAATGCCAGACACATGAAAAATGTTCCGGGTAAGAAAACTGACATGCGTGATTCTGAATGGATTGCTACTCTTTTTCGTAAAGAGAAAAATGCTTTTTTATCAATTTTCTTCCAATAAGCTATTACGATAAGCTGATAGATACAATTAACCATAATGACTATGAAGCTGATAAATTTTCAGTAGGAAATTTTTCTCTTGTAAATGCCAAGACCATTCATGCACCAATGATACAGGAGGCATTTGTAAACATAGAGTGTACTTTAAAAGGAACACAAGATTTAAGCGGTGCAGGTATTACTTCCATGATTATCGGACAGGTACAGCATATTTCTGTTGAGGAAGAATATGCACATGGATATGAAAAGCGATACAGAAAAGATGGTTTTATGATGTTAATTCCTGCCCCTCAAAATCTGAAAACAGGAGAACCTAATCAATCAGCGATTGCAACTATAAACATTGAAAAGTATGATTGATAAATTCCCATTCGCCGGTGAAATAGCAAAGTCATCCGGAGCATTCAACGGTCAAGATAAACGGCGCATTTTATGCGCCGCCGTCGACAGCCCCGCCCGCCTTTGCTAAAGGATAATCAAGGCGGGAAAGCCCTAAAATGGCTTCCCGCCCATTTCAATTTTAAGAAAAGAAATACCCCAAAATGAGAAAGAGTGCGGCCAAGCACTTTGAGGGATTGGCCGCCTTGTCCACCCGTACAGCGGGACTGAGGGTGACAGTCAAGACCGGGGGCAAGCCCGGGAAATCTGCGCGATTAGCAGACCATTCGATGAGCCTATTGGCTCTGCCCGGGTCATGCCCCAAGCGGTCCTGTGCAAACCACCGGCACGGCCGGTGGGTATGATTCATATGCGTCTGGCAATCTCCAGCGCGATCCTGAAATAGGCCTCTTTTGCGTCCTGGGGGAGCTTTCCCATCAGGCGGGGGTCCCAGAATGCTCCGTCCAGATTGTCCTCCGTATAGAGGAACTGGTGAAAGGCAACGCCCCGGAACCGGCACACCGCCGCAAGGGAGGCGCACTCCATGTCCACCGCGATGCAGCCCTCCGCCTTCCGCCGGGCCACGTTCCGGCGGGTCTCCCGGTAGAGGGCGTCGGTGGTCCAGGTCCTGCCCAGCGCAAAGGGGACACCCAGTTCCCGGAGGATCTCCGCCGTCCGCAGCGCGGTGGGGAGGGATATATAGTCCTCGGCGGGGAGGTAGTGATAGCTCACCCCCTCGTCCCGATAGGCGGCCGTGGGGACGATCAGGTGTCCGTCGGGAAGTTCCCGGCACAGCGAGCCGCAGGAGCCGAAGAGGACGACCTTCCGGGCGCCCCGGGCGATGACCTCCTCCAGCATGGCCGCCGACACCGCCCCGCCCATCAGCGTCTGGTAGACGGCCAGCTCCGTCCCTTGGGCGGGGAGGCGGTAGACGGGCATCTGGAAGAACACCGGAATGCGGCACAGGAGCGCCGCCTCCGGCCGGGCCGCAACGGCCTCCATCAGAGAGGGTTGGAAGGTGATGACCACGGTCTCGGGAAACCCCGGGATCGGGCGGGTGGCGTCCTCCGGGTTCAATACCGCGTCGGGCGCGGGATCGTAAGCGTCAAACAGACTCATCTCTTGCCTCCTTGTCAAAAAACTGGCCTCCCGAAGTCGGGAGGCCAGTTCCTGTTTCCATTCGATCTTCCCGGCGCCCTTTCCTTCCCAGGCAAAATCCATTCACCTTGCGGCAAGGTTTTGATACAGGCGCAAAACCCTTGACCCGCCTTCGGCGGGGTGAGGAGGTCCTAAGATCTCGGGAATCCTCCGCCGGTTTGTCCTTACTTCAGGCCCGCGGTGATGATGGCCATCTGGTAGACCTCCTCGGCGTCGCAGCCGCGGGAGAGGTCGTTGATGGGGGCGTTCAGGCCCTGGAGAATGGGGCCGTACGCGGCAAAGCCACCCAGCCTCTGGGCAATCTTATACCCGATATTGCCGGACTGGATCTCAGGGAAGATGAACACATTGGCCTGCCCGGCCACCGGAGAGCCCTTGCACTTGGTCTGGGCCACCACGGGAGAGAACGCGGCGTCAAACTGCAGCTCGCCGTCGATGGCCAGCTCAGGCGCGGCGGCCTTGGCCAGCTCAGTGGCGGTGCGGACCTTATCCACGTTCTCACCCTTGCCAGAGCCCTTGGTGGAATAGGAAAGCATGGCCACCTTGGGATCGATGTCGAAAATTCTGGCCGTGTGGGCGCACTCCACCGCGCACTCGGCCATCTCTTCGGCAGTGGGCTCGATATTGATGGCGCAGTCGCCCATGATATACTTCTCTTCGGTGCCGTCGGCCTTCTCACGGATCATCACGAAGCTGGAGGATACGCTCTTGTTGCCGGGCTTGGTCTTTACCAGCTGCAGCGCGGGCCGCACCGTGTCGGCGGTGGAGTAAGTCGCGCCGCCCAGCAGGGCATCAGCCACGCCCATCTTCACCAGCATGGTCCCGAAATAGTTGCCCTTGAGCAGAGCGGCGTGGCACTCCTCCGGTGTCATCTTGCCCTTGCGGAGCTCCACCATCTTGTCCACCAGCTCGTCCATCCGGCGGTAGTTGGCGGGGTCGATGACACGGATGTCGGTGATATCAAAGCCGCCCTTTTCCGCGGCGGCCTGCACCTCCTCAGGGACGCCGATGAGGAGGGGCTCCAGGATGCCGTTCTTCTTCAGGCGGGAGGCCGCCTCCAGAATGCGGGCGTCGGTCCCCTCGGTAAAGACCAGGGTCGTGGGATTCTTTTTGAGCTTTTCAATCAGGTTTTCAAACATAATTGGTACGCCTCCAATAAAATGTTTCGGTTTTGACTCAAGTAAGGGTATTATACACCCAATAACACCCTATCACAATGCCCAATTTGCCCAGATTCCGAAACTTTGGGCTTTACTTTTTGTATTTTGCACACTATACTATACATACTGTTTTTTGTGAGGTGTGAGGAGTATGTGTTCGGACTTTTCCCGTTCCCTGACGCTGCTGAGGAAGGAGAAGGGAATCTCCCAGCGGTCGGCGGCCAAAGATCTGGGCATCAGCCAGGCCCTGCTGTCCCACTATGAAAATGGAATCCGGGAGCCCGGCCTTGCCTTTGTGGTAAAGGCCTGCGATTATTACGGCGTCTCCGCCGACTATCTGCTCGGCCGCACCCTGAGCCGTGACGGCACCACCATCGTGGATGCCGAGAGCCTGTACGATTACAGTGCCGAAAAGGACAATGTCCTGCGCGGCAGTATCATGGCCACCCTATCCAAAAAGCTGCTGGTAAATTCAGTGGGCATTCTCTTCGATCTGCTGGGCAAAGTGGGCAGCAAGGAGGCCATCAAAGCCTGTTCGGATTATTTGGGCACTGCGCTCTATAAGATGTTCCGCTACCTCTATCGGGCGGACGGTACCAACAACGAGGACTTCTTCGCCGTGCCTGCACGGCAGTTTATCACCGGCACCGCCACCATCGATATGACCTGTGCCGAGGTGGCCTATGTGGACGCGCTGGCCGCCCGGGTGAAGGAGTCGGGCAGCCTTCCGCCCATCAACCACGATGTGCTGACGCAGACCTATCCGGGCGCCTACCAATCTCTCCTGCAGATCGTCCACAATACAGGCGAGCGGATCACCCGCCGCCTGATCGCCTATCGCACCGAAAGCAAGTAGGCGTGGATTTTCCTCACGGAGGTATCTATTCAGGACAGAGCAGAACAAAATTCGCAACTTTTCTATCATTGCACACATCGACCACGGAAAATCCTCTCCCCACAAGGGCTGACGCCCTTGCGGGGGCCCCATTGGATCGGACATCCTCGGCGGAAATCAATTCCGCCTGCGGCAAGCCCATCGGGCTTGTGCCCGCTGACGCGCCCCGCTTTGCGGGGGCCCGCGTGGATTTTCCTCACGGAGGTATCTATTCATGACAGAACAGAACAAAATTCGCAACTTTTCTATCATTGCACACATCGACCACGGAAAATCCACGCTGTCGGACCGGCTCATCGAGCTGTGCGACGCGGTGCCCGAGCGGGAGATGGAGAGCCAGCTCCTGGACAACATGGACCTGGAGCGGGAACGCGGCATCACCATCAAGGCCCGGGCGGTGCGTCTCCTCTACAAGGCGGACGACGGCGAAACCTATGAGCTCAATCTCATCGACACGCCGGGCCATGTGGACTTCAACTATGAGGTCTCCCGTTCTCTGGCCGCCTGTGAAGGGGCCATCCTGGTGGTGGACGCCGCCCAGGGCATTGAGGCGCAGACCCTGGCCAACACCTACCTGGCCCTGGAGCACGATCTGGAGATCCTGCCCGTGGTCAACAAAATAGACCTCCCCGCCGCCGAGCCCCAGAAGGTGAAGGAGGAGATCGAGACCGTCATCGGCATCCCGGCCCAGGACGCCCCGGAGATTTCCGCCAAGATGGGCCTCAACATTCCGGCTGTGTTGGAGGATATCGTGGCCCATGTCCCCGCCCCCAAGGGCGACCCCGGGGCCCCTCTGCGTGCCCTCATCTTCGACAGCCAGTACGACCCTTACCGGGGCGTCATCGTCTACTTCCGGGTCATGGAGGGGACCCTCCGCACCGGCATGCCGGTGAAGATGATGGCCTCCGGGGCCCGATATGAGGTGCTGGAGTGCGGCCACCTCCTGCCCATCGGCATGGAGCCCTGCAAGGAGCTCATCGCCGGGGAAGTGGGATACTTTACCGCCTCCATCAAGGACGTAAAGGACACCCGGGTGGGAGACACCATCACCGGGGCCGAACGGCCCGCCGCTGAGGCCCTGCCCGGCTACCGCCCCGCCCGCCCGATGGTCTATTGCGGCATCTATACCGAGGACGGTTCCAAGTACCCCGACCTGCGGGACGCCCTGGAGAAGCTCCAGCTCAACGACGCCGCACTCTCCTTTGAGCCTGAATCCTCCGCCGCCTTGGGTTTCGGCTTCCGCTGCGGCTTTTTGGGGATGCTCCACATGGAGATCATCCAGGAGCGACTGGAGCGGGAGTTCGACCTGGATCTCATCACCACCCTCCCCTCCGTTATCTATGAGATCACCCGGACGGACGGTGAGGTGGTCCATGTGGACAACCCCCACAATTATCCCGATCCGGCCCTGATCGTCGAGGCCAGAGAACCCTATGCCAAGGTGACCATCCTCACCCCGCCGGAATTTGTGGGCAACATCATGCCCATGTGTCAGGAGCGCCGGGCTGAGTTCAAGGATATGCAGTATCTGGACACCAACCTGGTGGAGCTCCACTATTCCATGCCCCTCAATGAGATCATCTACGACTTTTTCGACACGCTCAAGGCCCGTACCAAGGGCTATGCCTCCCTGGACTATGAGGTGGACCAGTATCAGCCCAGCGAGCTGGTGAAGGTGGACCTGCTTCTCAACGGCGATCAGGTGGATGCGTTGAGCTTCATCGCCCATAAGGACAAGGCCTACAGCCGGGCCAGACGGCTTTGTGAGAAGCTCAAGGAGAATATCCCCCGCCAGCTTTTCGAGGTGCCCGTCCAGGCGGCCATCGGCGGCAAGGTCATCGCCCGGGAAACGGTGAAGGCCATGCGCAAGGACGTGCTGGCCAAATGCTACGGCGGCGACATCACCCGGAAGAAAAAGCTGCTGGAAAAGCAAAAAGAAGGCAAAAAGAAAATGCGGAGTCTGGGCACAGTGCAGATTCCCACGGAGGCGTTTATGGCGGTGCTCAAGCTGGACGAGGAGTAACGGCAGCATTTTCTTTTTGCCTTCCGGGGCCCCGCAACGCGGGGCGGCGCGCAAAGCGCCGTACAAGCGTCCGGGCTCTGCCCGGACCTTGGCGCAGGGAGGATTCACTCCGCCCGAGCAAATGAAATCGGAATGGGGGGCCCCAGGGAAGGCGACGCCTTCCCTGGGGCAAGAAAAAGAAAATGCGGAGCCTGGGGACTGTGCAGATCCCCACCGAGGCCTTCATGACCGTGCTCAAGCTGGATGAGGAGTAAGACCGCATCTTTTTGCCTTCCTGGTCCCGGCACCATGCCGGACAACCGCCTGTAAACCGGATAAACCGCGGCCCCCGGCGCATTCAGCGCCGGGGGCCGCGGTTTTAAATTTCTCTCGGGATCTGTCAATAGAACCAGGGGGACAGTCCGCCGAAGGGCCAGAAGAAATCGGAAGATCCCTGCTGGGATTGCTGCTGCTCCTGCTGGGCCTCCTCTTCCTGAGCGGCCTCCTGCGCGGCACGGCGCTCAGGCGTGTCCTCGTCGAAGGTGAGGGTCAGCGTAAGCTTCTCCCCGCTGCGGTCCACCTCCAGGGTAACGATGTCGCCCGCCTTATACTCCTTCTTGGCCTCCACCAGTTCAGCGGAGGAGAGGACCGTGGTGCCATCGATGGCGGTGATGATATCCCCCTTCTGGAGGCCCGCCTTGGCCGCGCAGGAACTCTCATCCACGCTCTTGACCAGCGCGCCCTGGCTCATGCCGTAGCGCTGGGCATCGCTCTCAGGTACAGTGGTGACGGTGATCCCCATGTAGGCCTTTCCGGTCACGTAGCCGTGCGCGATGATATCCTGTACCATGTCCTTGATGTCGTTGATGGGGATGGCAAAGCCCAGTCCCTCGATGGTCGCCTCACTGCTGGAAGAGCTGCTGGAGAGCTTGGCGGAGGTGATGCCGATCACCTGTCCGTACATATCAAAGAGAGGCCCGCCCGAGTTGCCGGAGTTGATGGCCGTGTCGGTCTGAAGCATGTTCATGACCTCGCCGTTCTGCATGGTGATGCTGCGGTCCTTGGCCGAGATGATACCCTGAGTCATGGAATAGGTCAGCTCGCCCAAAGGATTGCCGATGGCCACCACCTGTTCGCCCACCTTGATGTTGTCGGAGTCCCCGATGATGACGGGGGTGAGCCCCGTGGCGTCGATTTTCAGCACGGCGATGTCGTTTTCCTCCTCGCCGCCCACCAGGACGGCGTCATAGGTGGTGCCGTCCACAAAGGCGACCTTGATGCTCTGGGCTCCGTCGATGACGTGGTAATTCGTGAGGATATATCCGTCATTTGTAATGACGAAGCCGGAGCCGGCCGCAGCGGCGGACACCGGCTGGCCCCAGGAGTTAGTGGTCACCACCTCCGTGGTGATACCGACGGTGGAGCCGACAAAGGAGGCATAGATCTCCGGCGCGGTGAGGAGCGTCTTTCCGTTGACCTGGGCCACATTGACCACAGTGGGCGCCCGCTCCCCCTCAAAGATCGTGGTGGTACCGCCGCTCAAACCGCCCGTGGCGGCGGTGGCGCCTACACCGCCGACCAGCCCGCCCACCAACGCGCACACCAGGCACAGGGCCACCGTCTTCCCGCCGCGGCCCTTTTTCTTTCCGCTGTGTCCGGGCTCATCGGGGACGTACTCATTATCCAAGGAACGACCGGTGGTCTCGATGGGACGATCCCAGGGCTCCTGGGAATGGCTGTCGTTGTTGCTGTTATAGTACATAAGAATCGCTCCTTCATGGAATATTTGCTCTTCTTTTCTCGTTCGCCTACTAGGATAGCGGAAAAATATGACCATTTCATGAAGAAACGCCAAATGATTTTTGAACGAACCCGGAACCTTTTTTGAACGGATTATTCCTCTTCTCCGGGCGCAGGGGGTCTGCGTGCCGGATGGCCGTTCAAAATGGCTGCGGTGTCCCGCACAGCCAGGCGCAGGTCCCCCAGCAGGCCGTCAAAAATCCCTGTCCGGCACACATTGATGAGTACCAGGCAGAGGACCGGCCCCAGGATCATGCCCAGCACTCCCGCCAAGCGCATCCCCACATACATGCTCACCAGGGACAGGATCGGCGAGAGCCCTGTCTGGCTGCCCACCGCTTTGGGCTCCGCCACCCGTCGGAAGACGCAGACGATCCCCCAGACCACCATAAGTCCCACGGCGTGGACCCAATTGCCGGTGAGCACATCGATGACCGCCCACGGGACCATGACCGTCCCCGAGCCGATGATGGGGATAAAGTCCAGAACGGCCAGCAGCACGGCCAGCAGTACGGAATAGGGCTGACGGATCAGCAGGAACCCGGCCAGCAAAATGGCAAACACGCCGATGGAGATGATGACCTCCGCCCGCACATACCCCGCGAAGGCCCCCAGCGCGGTATGCTTGACTCGGGAAAAGAAATCGCGGACCTCGCCGGGCATCTTGTCCGTGACCAAAAAACGGAGATGAGGATAGTCCGCCGTGATGAAATAGGTGGCCATGATGAAGACAATCAGCGCCACCACAAAGGAGGGCAGGCTGAAGGCAAAATCTTTGGCGCGGGTGCCCATCCCCACCATGGCGTCATTGATCCAGACGCTCAGCCAGGCGTTGAGCCCATCCAGACTTTCGTTGACAAAGGTCTCCACCTCGTCCGGGAGATAGGCCAGGAACTTGTCCAGCTCTTCCCCAATGGTAAGAATCCCGCCCTGAAGGGACTCCCAGATTCCCTCCCAGTTGTCAATGAGGGAACTGATCTCGCTGACCAGACTATGGCCCAGCCCAAAGAGGATCCCACCCGCCACGGCAAAGGCCAGCAGGATCAGCAGCAGGGAGAGCACGCCTCTCGACAGGCCCAACCGCTTCTGGAGGCTCTTCACCAGCGGATTGAGGACCCATGCCACCACCAGGGCCAGCGCAAAGGGCATGAGCAGCCCCAGCAGTGGGGGAACCAGATACCGCAGCGCCAGCACGATCAGAAGGACCAGGATCATCCGTATCCCCAGCCGCATCCACAGTCTGCCCCTGTCCCGCCAGGATAACTCTCCTTGCCGCACGTTGGCACGTCCTTTCCCATGCGATTCTTAAGGCATGTCGCCAATATTCAAACAAGCCCCAGACATACCTGCTGGTAAAACCCGCCGATCAGGCGGGGCGGCCCTGTTCAAGTGCGCAGTTCCGCAGGCAGTATTATAACACGTCCAGGGTGCAACATATCACGAAATTGTGAACAGTGTGCATCGAGAGGTCCCTGCAAAAAGGCGCACCACGTGGTGCGCCTTCCGGTCGCCGCCCTCCTGTCCCTGGAAGGGGTGAAAAGAATCCTCATTTTGTCCGCCCGGAATTGGACCTTCTCGGCGGAAATCAATTCCGCCTGCGGCAAGGATCCGTCCTCACGGACAGATCCCTTGGATGCCGCTGCGCGGCGTACCGCCGTGGGCACGCTCCTCTTGCCCCAGGCGGTGCTCACTCCTTCACGAAATAGGCGATCCCGGCGCATCCAGGTCCGGCATGCGTGCCCACGACGGCGCCGATATCGCTCTCATAGACGGTCATCCCAGGGATACGCGCCCGGAAGTACTCCTCGCACTCCGCCATAACGGCCGGAGCGTCGGAGTGTCCAAAGGCCACCGGCAGCGCGGTATCCACCGGCTCCTTTTTAATCCGTTCCTCCATCCACTGGTAGGCGCCCTTGCGCCCCCGGGACTTTCCGGCTGCCTCTACCACACCGTCCCGAATGTTCAGGATCGGCGTGATCCCCAGCATCCCGCCCACAACGGCGGTGGCGGCGGAAATGCGCCCGCCCATTTTGAGATATTTGAGGGTCTCCACCACGGCGTAGAACCGCAGCCTCCCGGAGAGCCGCTCGACTTCGGACGCGATCTCGCCGGCGGAGAGGCCCTGGTCCCGCAGAAACGCGGCCCGCTCCACCAACAGTCCCAGCCCGAAGGTGACCGTCCCCGAGTCCACCACAAAGATATGCGTATCTTCCACCATACCCCGGGCAATGCAGGCGGACTGACAGGTGCCGGAGAGCAGGGAGGAGATAAAAATCCCCACCACCTCGTCTCCCGCCTCCCGGCAGGCCCGGAAGCGGGCGGCAAAATCCTCGGGATTGACCTGGGACGTAGTGGGCAGGGCCTCCGCCCGGCGGAGCCGGGCATAGAAGTCCCCGTTTGTAAGATCTACGCCGTCCCGGAAGGTCTCCGCTCCAAAGTGGACGGAGAGCGGAGCCACCTCCACCCCCAGTTCCACCTGGCGGGACTTGGACAGATCGCAGGTGCTGTCAGTGATGATGCGTACCATATTTCTTCTCCTCGCAGTTTAAAAGTAGGCGTCCCGGGCGCTACGCCTCGTACTTTTCCCGAAAAAAGGCGGTGAGACTGCCCAACGCCCTGACCAGCACCTGGGCCTCCTGGTCGGAGAGCGTCTTCAGAATCTCGTCCACCATCTCGCGGTGAAATGCGGCGTGTACCTGGTCGGCCGCCCGGGCCTTCTCTGTGGGCCAAATTCGAACGGCCCGGCGGTCCCGCTCGTCCCGCCGCCGTTCCAGGTAGCCCTTCCGCTCCAGAAGGGAGACCGCAGTGGTCAGGGTTCCCGCCGTCACCCGCTGGGCCGCAGCAATGGCGGTGGCCCGATTGTCACGGGCCTCATCCTCCGCCCGGCACACCTCCTCGATGAGGTGCAGCTCCCGCAGGGACAAGTCGCTGAAGCTCCCGGCAAGGCTCTCCTCCTCTGTTTTCAAAATCTCGTCGAATACCTCCACCAGAAAGCGGTTGAGCTCAGCCCGATTCCCCTTCATGCTGGTTCCTCCTTCCATATTTATTTGAATATCAAAGCATATGCATCATACACGGTTTCCCTGCCGCTGTCAATCTCTATTTGGAATCTCAAAATAAAAACCGTTCCGCACACAAAAAAGGTCCTCCGCCGCAAGGGCGGCGGAGGACCTTTTTTTCATACAATCACTGTCTCAGGATCACGGTGGCATCGAACTCCGCGCCGTCGTAGGCGCCATTCGCCTCAATGATGTCGCCCGCCTCCAGATACTTCAGGCTGAGGCTGTCGCCGGTGGACACATCCAGAATGACCGTGCCGGAGGGCGCGTTCACGGTAACGATCTCCTCGTTGCCGGCCTCGTCCACACAGCGGAGATAGATGTATTTGTCCGAGGTGCTCACATAGATGACGGTACCGGTGAGTTTATTGCTGGAGTTGACGGCCTGCTGGATCTCAATGGAGACCACCTGCTCGCCGCTCACCACCAGTCCCAGCTTGTAGCCGGGCCGCAGGGAGGAGAGGTTGACGCTCTTGCCGCTCTGGGTAACGGAGACGCCGGAGGTAACGGTGTAGGAGACCTCCTCCCCGTCGGAGAGCGTCATCTCCAGCGTGTAGCCGTTCTTCTCCTGGATGATGCGGTCCACGGTGCCGATGACATTGGCGCTCTGAGAGGTTGCTGTGATGCGAGTGACCTCATTGTAGCGGACGGTGACCTCCACAGAGTCTCCGGTGCGGAGCTTGTCGATGGTGCTGTCGGCTTCGTCCCGTTCAATGTCGGGGGGATTGGACAGGTCCACCTTGAAGCTCACTTGGGTATCGTCCTCCTGCGTCACGACGAAGGTGACGGTGGTGTCGGTATCGCTGAAGATCCGCTCGGTAATGACGCCCTCGGTGACGGTGGAGCCGGGATAGGCCTCAATCAGGGCGGCATCGCCTCCGGAGAGGCGGAGGGTGACAAAGTAGTCCTTCTTGATGTTCCGCAGAAGAGTCGTCTCGCCGTTATAGGTGATGACGGCGGATTTAGACACGTCATAAGAGGTGGCCTTGCCTGTGTCGAAATTGGTCACCGTGATGGTATTGACGTCGCTGGCGTAGGAGGTGGCTTTCACCGCACCCTGCACATACTCCGTAACGGTATCCACTGCGGCGGTGACCACGGCATTGCTGTCGTTGGAGACCCGCAGGGACACATAGTCGCCCTCATAGCTGCTATTGAGGTTGCTCACCAGACTGTTGACGGTGGTGGTGGCGCCGGAGGGGACGGAGAAGGTACGGGTCACACCGTCGAACCCGATGACCTGGATGCTGGCGGCAGTGGTGCCGCTGGCCTTGGTATACCCGGCAAGAATGCCCTCTTCGGTACGGGTACCGCCATCGAGGCGGATGGCCACCAGACGCCCCTGGTCATCCAGCTTGCAGACCGCGCTGGTATACCCGGCATCCGCATCCACGATGGAGCGGTCCCCGGTGGTCTTGGAGCCCACCTGGACCTGAGTGAAGCGGTCCATGGTGAGGATTTCCCCCTGGCCGCTGCGGGTAATCGCAATGTCGTAGCCGTCAATGCCGTTGACAGTGGCCTCAAACTCCTCCAGCGCATCACTGACGCGGACGGCATAGGCGGTCCCCCTGCCGTCCAGGCAGACCCGTGCGTGACGGCCGGCCTTCAGGGCGGAGGTAGTGGACTCCATATTGTTTTCATAGATGGTCACGCCGGAGGGCAGGGACACCGAATAGGCCGTGGCTCCGGTGAGATCGTCGTTGAGGGTGAGGATCAGCGCGCCGCCGCTGCCCTCGGCGGGCGTGGCCGCGATGACGCCCTGCTGGAAGGCATAGCTGGTGTACTCCGGCAGGTCCGGATCGGTGCCGTGGGCGTCCATGTAGCGAATGGCCCGGGAGAGCATGGTGGCCATAATGGCCCGGGTGACCTGCCCGTCTGGGCCGAAATCGTTGTTCTGATCCCCCTGGACGATGCCGTACACGCTCAGCAGATAGACCGACGGCTTGGCACTCTCACTGATGGAGGCGGTGTCGTCAAAGCTCATGGGGTAGGAGGAGAGCCGCTCGGACATGGGGCCGAGCTGCATGGCGCGGATCAGGTAGACCGCCAGATCCTCCTTGACGATGGGCTTGGTGAGCGCGCCGGACTGGGTAAGGCTCTTCAGATCGGATTCGGTGAGGATCCCCGCGGCCAGGCAGATGGCGAACTCCCGGTAGAACCAGGACTGGCCGCCGTCCAGTACGTCGTCCACCGCCTCTTTATAGTCGTCGGCGATCTCGGCACTGGTGTTCTCATCCAGTCCCACGGCCCGGGCGCAGAGAGCCAGCGCCTCCGCGGTGGTCAGCTTGTTCTCCGGCTTAAAGGTCCCGTCCTCATAGCCCTTGAACATATTGGCGTCGGTCATTTCCTCGATATAGCTCTTGGCCCAGTGGCTCTGGATATCGGGGAACGCGGTGGCGGCGGACGCGGGCAGCGCCAGCGCGGACACAGTCACGGCCAGCGCCAGCGCGCAGGAGAGGAGTCGGTTCGTTTTCATTCAGCGCACCTCCAAGGAGTGGACCGTTACAAACGGTATACATAAAAATCTACAGCAGGTATTATTATAAAGTATAACGTTCCCGTCCCAAAAAAGCAACTGGAAGTATGCCGCTTTTGACCAATTCCATTTTTTGAGCATCCCAAAGCGTCGGACACCGGCTGAAAAAGCGGGCCCCGGAAGTAGTTCCGGGGCCCGCTGAGGCGTCACTCCCGTCCGGTCACGCCGTCGGCATACCGCACGTCGCTCATGGCGTCCTTGCCGTAGAAATCCGCGCCGATGCGCCGGGCGTACTCCTCGGTGAGCACCGCTCCTCCGGCCATGATCCTGCACCCAGGGGCTCGCTCCCGCAGGAGCCGGATGGTCTCCTCCATCTTTCCCACCGTGGTGGTCATGAGGGCGGAGAGCCCCACCAGGCCGGCCCCCTCCCGGACCGCCGTATCGGCCACGGTCTCGGGGGAGACGTCCTTTCCCAGGTCAATGACCTGATACCCGTAATTCTCCAGCAGTACCTTGACGATGTTTTTGCCGATGTCGTGGACATCACCCTTGACGGTGGCCAGCACCACCTTGCCCTTGGAGGCGGGAAGGCCGCCGTCCCCCTGGCTCATCCGCTCCCGTAGCAGCTCAAAGACGGCCTTGGCCGCCTCGGCGCTCATGAGGAGCTGAGGGAGATACATCCGGCCCTGTTCAAACTCGGTCCCCACATGGTCCAGGGCGGGAATCAGCGCGGCATCGATGATCTCCATCGGCGTCTTTTCCGCAAGCGCCGCCTGTGCGGCCTGGACGGCGCTCTCCCGGAGGCCCCGGATCACGGCAGAGGGCAGATCCGGCGCGGCGGAAGCCGCCGGTGCCCGGTCCGGCGGCGCGGAGGTTTCTCCCGCCATGGCCGCAATGTACGCCTGACAGTTGGCGTCCTGGCCGTTCAGGGCGCAAAACGCGCGGAACGCGTCCATCATGGCCGCGGAATTGGGGTTGAGGATGGCCGCCGAGAGCCCACGCTCCAGCGCCATGAGGAAAAAGGCTGCGTTCACCTTCTCCCGCTGGGGGAGCCCGAACGAGATGTTGGAGACCCCCAGGGAGGTGTGACAGCCCAGCTCCGACCGAATGAGGGCCAGGGCCTCCAAGGTGGTCCGTGCGGCAGTGGGCTCCGCACTCACCGCCATGGCCAGCGTGTCAAACACCAGGTCCTCCTTGGGGATGCCGTAACGCGCCGCCGTCTCCACAATGCGCCGGGCGATGGCCAGACGTGCCTCCGCCGTGGCTGGAATGCCCTGTTCGTCCAGCGTCAGGGCAATGGCCACGCCGCCGTACTTCTTCATCAGCGGGAATACCGCTTCCATGCTCTCGGTTTTGCCGCTTACCGAGTTTACCAGCGGGCAGCCGTTGTAGAGCCGCATCCCCCGCTCCATAGCGGCGGGATCGGAGGTGTCGATCTGAAGAGGGAGGTCGGTGACGCTCTGAAGCTGCGGGATGAGGAGGGCCATCATCTCCGGCTCGTCCAGCTCCGGCAGGCCCACATTCACGTCCAGCACCATGGCCCCGCTCTCCTGCTGGCAGACGGCCTCCCGGAGGATATAGTCCATATCCCGCTCCCGCAGAGCCTGCTTGAGCCGGGATTTACCGGTGGGGTTGATGCGCTCGCCGATGAGCACCGGGCCGTCGCCGAACGGTACGGTCCGGGCGTAGGAGGAGACCCGGGTCCGCCGCTCCGCGCACAGGGGGCGCGGCGTGATGCCGGAGCAGGCCTGTACGACGGCCGCAATGTGGTCGGGGGTGGTGCCGCAGCACCCTCCCACCACCCAGGCGCCGGCCCGGGCCAGCCCGGCCAGATCGGCGGAGAACGCCTCCGGCCCCACACCGAAGCGGGTACAACCGTCCACGCACTCGGGAAGCCCCGCGTTCGGGTTGAGGATGATGGGCAGGCGGGTATAGGCCCGCAGGGTGGGGAGCAGCTCCGCCATCTGGTCCGGCCCCAGGCCGCAGTTGAGTCCCAGAGCGTCCACCCTCAGCCCCTCCAGCAGCGTGACGGCGGAGGGGATGTCGCCTCCGGTGAGGAGCCGCCCCTTTTCATCCAGCACCAGGGTGACAAAGATGGGCAGGTCGCTGTTCTCCTTGGCGGCCACCACCGCCGCCTTGGCCTCATACAGGTCGCTCATGGTCTCCAGAAAGACCAAATCCGCCCCCGCTTGTACGCCCGCCCGGATCTCCCGGGCATAGGCCTCCACAGCGGCCTCAAAGGGCAGGTCCCCCATGGGCTGAAGGAGCCGTCCGGTGGGCCCCACGTCCAGGGCCACCCAGCCGCGGCCGGCCTCCTCCACCGCCTCCCGCGCCAGGCGGACGGCGGCGGCGACGATCTCCTCCAGCGGGTGGCCGGAGAGCTTCACGCCGTTGGCTCCAAAGGTATTGGTGGCAATGATGTCCGCTCCGGCGGCCAGATATTGCCCGTGGAGGGCGCGGACCACCTCGGGACGCTCCAGGTTCCAGAGCTCCGGCTCCCGCCCGGCGGGCAGGCCGGCGGCCTGGAGCATCGTGCCCATGGCTCCGTCGCAGAAGAGGATGCGGCGGCCCAGCTCGGTTCGGATATCCATGAAAAGTCCTCCTTGGAATGTTGTTCAGGGTCTGGCTGCTGTGCTCTGCGGATGGGGCCAGGCCCTCACTCCAGACGGAAGGCGCAGTCGGCCTTGCCGCAGGCACGGCAGCCGCCTGGCCGGCAGGGAGCGGCCTCCGGAGAGAGGCCCACCAGAGCCGTGACCGATTTGGTAGGGGTGAGCATCATGGTCTCCGTGGCGGTGAGGCCGATGCGCTTCGGGGCCTCCAGCGCACGCAGGAGGGCGCGCTGGCAGGAGATGGGGAAGTCCCCGTAGCCGGGGCTGAACCGGGGGCGGAGGGTGAGCCCTTCGGCGGCCGTCTGGGCCGCGATGGCGGCGCAGCACTCGTCGCAGTAGACCTCCAGCAGGGAGGCGGCGCAGGCCTGGATCATGACCGCCCGGCTCACGTCGGTGACCGAGGCGCGGTGGAGGAGCCGGTCCACCTCCGGTCCCAGTGTGGCCGCGAAGAGGCAGACCGCCGTGCAGCCCTCCAGATGCCGGCGGAGGTGGAGGCTCTCCACCTGCAGGCCCGCCGTCTCCACCCGGCCCTCGCCCAGCGCCAGGGGAAAGCGCCGCCAGACGCTCCTGGGACGGGCACAGGCCATGAGCGCCCGTCCGCAGTCCCGCAGGCCGGCCTCCAGGACCTCGTCCACCGTACCGCCGCCCCTGTGGAGCCCCAGGTAGCGGCGCGCCTCCTTCCAGTCGATCTCAGCCACGGGGCCGGATGATATCCGAGAGGTTGGCCATGATCCTGGCCGCCACATCGGGCTTGTTCATCGTGTAGATGTGGATGTGCTCCACCCCGTGGGCGACGAGGTCCACGATCTGTTCTGTGGCGTAGGCGATGCCCGCCTGCCGCATGGCGGCGGGGTCGTCGCCGAAGCGGTCGGCTATGCCTTGGAGCCGCGGGGGCATCACAGTGCCCGAGAGCTCACAGGAGCGGCGGATCTGCTTGACGCTCATCACCGGCATGATGCCCGCGATCACCGGCACCGTGATCCCCTTCGCCAGCACCCGGTAGAGAAAACGGTAGAGCACATCGTTGTCAAAGAACATCTGGGTGGTGAGGAAGTCCACCCCCATGTCCACCTTCCGCTTCAGGAAATCGATATCGTCCTCCCGGTGGGGACATTCCACGTGCCCCTCGGGATAGCAAGCCGCGCCGATGCACAGCTCCTTTCCGCCCTCCAGGCTTCGGATGTGGCCGATGAGCTCACTGGCATAGTGGTAGTGTTCCGGGGAAGGGAAGTCCGCATCCCGGGGGATATCCCCCCGGAGCGCCAAGATGTTCTCGATCCCCGCGGCGCGGAGGGCAGCCACCATAGAGGATATCTCCTCCCGGGTGGAGGACACGCAGGTGAGGTGGGCCAGGGCGGGGACATGATAGGTGTCCTGCAGCCGTACGGCGATCTCCTGGGTGCGCTTGGACGTGCTCCCGCCCGCCCCGTAGGTAACGCTGATAAAATCGGGTCTCAGCGCGGCGGTGTCCCGGAGGACGCCCTCCACCTGGTCCAGCGTGGTCCCCACCTTGGGCGGGAAGAGTTCACAGGAGACGGTGGGCCGCCCCCGTGAGAGAAGTTCCGACAGCTTCATAGCAAAAACCCCTTTTTTCGTTGGGGGTTATTTTACCACGCCAAAGCCCAATGTGCAACGAAAAAATCCTACTTGACAAATGGGAGCAGCGGTCTTATACTGCAAAGCATAGTATTTTAATATGAATTTAATGCGCAGAGAGGGGGACGCCGCCGTGAACCGGACGGATCTGGAGCTGGAAACCGGGCTGTGCCGGTGGCGGAACAGCCGAATGTACCGCGCCGCTTTTTGAATGGACACCAAAAAAATCAAAAAGAAAGCGGGTATTTTTTATGAACCACGACACCTATCGCTTTGAGACCCTCCAGCTCCACGCGGGTCAGGAGCAGCCCGATCCCGCCACCGGCGCCCGGGCGGTACCCATCTATCAGACCACCTCCTACGTGTTCCGCGACTGCGCCCAGGCCGCGGCCCGGTTCGGACTCTCCGACGCGGGCAATATCTACGGGCGTCTCACCAATCCCACCCAGGACGTGCTGGAGCAGCGCGTGGCGGCCCTGGAGGGCGGCGTGGCGGCCCTGGCGCTGGCCTCCGGCGCGGCGGCCATCACTTACGCCGTCCAGGCTCTGGCCCAGGCGGGGGAGCATATCGTAGCCCAAAAGACCATTTACGGCGGCAGCTATAACCTTCTGGCCCACACCCTGCCCCAGTTCGGGATCTCCACCACCTTTGTGGACGCCCACGACCTGTCCCAGGTGGAGGAAGCAATCCGGCCAAACACCAAGGCAATTTACCTGGAGACGCTGGGCAATCCCAACAGCGACATCCCGGACATTGACGCCATCGCCGCCATCGCCCACAGGCACGGTCTGCCCCTGGTCATCGACAACACCTTCGGCACGCCCTATCTCATCCGTCCCATTGCGCATGGCGCCGATATCGTGGTCCACTCGGCCACCAAGTTCCTGGGCGGCCACGGCACCACCCTGGGCGGCATCATCGTGGACTCCGGCAAATTCGACTGGAAGGCCGCGGGGAAGTACGCCCCCATCGCCGAGCCCAACCCCAGCTATCACGGCGTATCCTTTGCGGACGCCGCCGGCCCCGCCGCCTTTGTCACCTATATCCGCGCCATTCTCCTGCGGGACACCGGCGCCACCATCTCTCCCTTCAACGCCTTTCTGCTGCTCCAGGGGGTGGAGACCCTCTCCCTGCGGCTGGACCGCCATGCGGAGAACACCAGGAAGGTGGTGGACTACCTGAGCAGGCACCCCAAGGTGGAGCGCGTAAATCACCCCTCCCTGCCAGGGCACCCGGACCACGCCCTGTATCAGAAGTATTTCCCCAACGGCGGCGCCTCTATTTTTACCTTTGAGATCAAGGGCGGCCTGGAGGAGGCTCAGCGGTTTATCGACAAACTCAAGATCTTCTCCCTGCTGGCCAATGTGGCCGATGTGAAGAGCCTGGTCATCCACCCGGCCACCACCACCCACTCTCAGCTCAGCCCGGAAGAGCTGCTGGACCAGGGCATCAAGCCCAACACCATCCGGCTTTCCATCGGCACGGAGCATATCGACGACATCCTGGAGGACCTGGCGCAGGCCCTGGGGTAAATTTGCCCCACGAGAGAGACACCCCCCTGTACAGCAAAACGGCGCTGCACAGGGGGGCGTTTGCGCATGGGCTCACTCCTGCTCCAGCAGCACCGCCCCCGCGGCCCGGGCGAACATACGCGCCGCAGCCAGGGCCTCCTGGAGGGTGTTGCCGTGAGAGCCCACCTCCACCAGCAAGGAGCCGGTGGTGAGCTGTTGATTGTAGCGGTTTTCCCGCAGGCCGATGGGCCGGGCCAGGGTGGGCCAGAGGGTGTTCATCTCCTTCTGGATCTTCACCGCCAGGCTCAGGTTCTGCTGCCATTCCGGGTGCGTGTACTTGGCGTCTGAGCCCATGACCAGCATGACCTGGGCGCATTTCTCGCCATTGATGGTGGTAATGGGCTTGTAAATGGTGCCGTCCTCGCCGATCAGCGCGTCCCGGTGGACGTCCATCACCACCTTGATGGTCGGATACCGCTCCAGGTAGGTCTCCACCGCCGCCAGGGAGCGGTCATAGGAGCCGTTGTACTCCGGGTAGTCATAGAGCTCGGTGTCATGGATCACCGAGAGCCCCATCTCGGTGAGCACCTGGGCGATCTCCTCTCCCACCCGGACCACGCTGTGGGTCTTGTCTGTCGTGCGGCATTCCCCGCTGGGAGTGTAGACGTCCTCGCCGTCCGGGGTATAGGCCTCGCTGCCGTGGGTGTGCATGATGAGCACCTGCGGGCCCTCCTCCGGAAGGGTGAGTTCCAGTTGGGCGGAGGCCAGCGCGGCCACATCCAGGGGCAGTCCGGGCCGGTTCTCGATGTACACCCCCTGGGCGGCGTCATAGCCGTCGGCGCTGACCGGGAGGAGGGTCTTTCCAACGATGTCCTCCGGGGCCGTCGTCACCTCCGGAAGCTGGTGGGGGTCCTCCGGGTCGTCCGGCTCCATGGAGGGGGCCTGCGTGGTCCCCGGCTCCTGCTCCGGCTGTTCCCCGGAGAGGTCCGGCCCGCCTTCAAACGCCATGAGCGCCGGGGATTGGCGGAGGATCAGCCGTTGCCAGCCTTCCAGGCCGTTCATGGGGTCGTCCTCCAGCGGGAGGTTCCCCAGCTCCGCCCGGAGGGCGGCGGAGACAAAGGCGGGGCTCTCCGCCAGTGTCTGGAACGTCTGGGCCGCCGCTCCCATGTCCGCTGTCAGCGACAGCACCCACACCGTGACCGTGGTCAAAAAGAGGGCCGTCCCCCGCCGGAGCATTTTTGACCACCGGCCTTGTCCCCTTCTCATCGGCATCCCCGTCCTTTCTTCTGTTCTCTAACACCATATGCGGACCTGCGGGACGCTATGAGTGGGATTTGAAATTTCTGGCACACTATGATATACTGTATAAACTCATTTCAAAACAGAGAGGCAGGCGAGAAGATGAGGCGGCTGTGGGAATCCGCTGGGGTGCGGTTTGTGCGCGAGATCCTGGAGGTATATTTTGACCGCCGGGTGTCCAGGTCCGCCGCGGAGCTGGCCTATTTTCTCATTCTCAGCTTCTTTCCGGTGCTGATCTGCGTCAATGCTTTTGTGGGGCTGCTGCACCTGGACGTGAACCTGATCCTCGCCGGGACCGAGGAATTTCTCCCCAAGGAGAGCCGCTCCATCCTGGGGGACTATATCCTCTACATCACCGATAACCAGTCCAACGCCATGCTCTTCGCGGGCCTCACCATGACGCTCTTTTCCGCCTCCGCGGCCTTTCGGGCCCTCATGAACATCATGGCGGACATCTATGGGCGCACCACCTATCGGGGGTTAGGCCAAGTCGTGGCCAGCGTGGCTTTCTCCGTTCTGTTTCTTATCACCATCTACCTCTCCCTGGCGGTCCTCCTCACCGGAAGCTGGTTCCTCCATCTGGTGGAGACCTATCTGCCCTGGGTGAGGCAGGTGGTGGGGGACTGGCAGTGGATCCGCTTTTGGGTCCTCTTCTGTCTGGTCATGCTCTTTGTCCTGCTCACCTATCGCATGGCGGCCCCCAGAGGCAAGCCCCGGCCGCCCATCCTCACCGGCGGGGTGCTGGCCTCCGCCGCGCTGGTGTGCGCCTCCATGCTTTTTTCCTGGTTCATCGGTATGTCCTCCCGATATTCTCTGGTGTACGGCTCCCTAGCCTCGGTTATCATCCTGCTGGTGTGGCTGTATCTGTGCGGGAATATCCTGATCCTGGGCAACGTATTCAACTACGTCTGGTATCGGCGGAAGAAGGTCCGCTATGAAACATAGCCCAGGGCGCCATTCTTCCCCCCATCCATTCGCTCTGCGCGCGGACGCCGTGCGCTCAGCTCCATGGCGCGCATTGCCGCGCCATGGAGTTTTTCTAAAAGTCCGTTTTATGGGACATGTACTCCGATATACTGATACCATCCTGAAGGAACAGAAAGGAGCGGTACGAAATGGAGTACACGATGAAATGGGTCAGGGGGCATGTGGAGGTCTACGACAGAGCGGGCCGCTTCCTCTTTTCAGCGGACAGCGAGGCCGAGGCCTACCACGAGCTGGAGGACGCCGCGGCGTAAAAAAACGTCGGAGGGGCATTGGGCGGCGTCCGTGAAACAGTGAATCCTCCGTATGCTGCAATCATACGGAGGATTGTTTTCTGCATGATATTCAAACTTGCTGACGGAGAATGAAGTTGCGCAGGACGTACAATACTCCTGATAGGAGAGTATAGAAGTGCGTCCTTTTGTTCCGAAAGGATTTTGCAGCATCCCGACAAACTGGAATTGTCGAACTCTTTATAACTAAAGATATAGCAATCCCGCGCCGAAACGCGCACATGAGCATAGCTGACGTTTTAAGTCGTGCCTGTTTGTTTGATAAAATTATTTCACTTATTCTGAGCTTCCACATTACAGACAATCCGATTGAGTGTATCTTCAGAGAATTGGTTGCCTATCACATCAGGAGAACACCATGGGAAGATATACGTACCCAAACAGAAGGCCAAAGAGGATTCGCAGAATTTGCAGAACTGCATTTGTACCAGTTCCGTATTGTTTTCCCCTGGTCCCTGACAGGAAACAATCAGTCCCACGGGCCTATTCTCAATAAAGGACTTGATTTCCATTTCGTCCACAGCCTTGTCAGAGCCTCCGACAAATTTGAACAGCGCTACATGACGATCCATCAGAAGCTTTAACTGCCCTGAGTAAGAGTGCCCGTACAGCGGCGTCCATGACCTTGCCCAACAGCCGGGTCACATCATCATCCTGCACACAGCCGGGTTTATCCAGAACGCTTTGGCAGTGATTGCAGCCCAAACAACCGTTGATCTGATAGTCTGTGATGCGGCAAATTTCCACGTTGTGGTTTGTCTTTAATCTTTCGGCGACCCGTTGCACAATCGCATTGGTATTTCCATTCTTTCTGGGGCTTCCAGAAAGAAGTAGTATATTCATATTCAATCCTCAAATTTCGATTTTTCTCACTCTTTTGCTGAACAAAGTATATCAGCAAAATATGGAAAGCCTATCATTCACACAGGGAAACGCCCGAAGAAGTTTAGGATTCTTCGGGCGTACTCAATGCTGTCTTACGCACGCCCGCTTATGCCTCTCCGACGTTTTTTGCATTTCAGTCCGGAATGTATTCCCGTACCCGGAGGGTGGCCCCCAGGCGCTCACACATCCGGCGGCAGGCCTCGATCTCCTCCGGCGTCTTGTCCTTGTTGACGATGGTCATCATGACGGTGGGGACATACTGGGCTGCGCTGCGGGTAAAGTCCAGCATGGCGTCCCATGCCTTCGCCCCCTCCCTGGGGCGGGTGACGGCCACATACTCCTCAGGGGTGGAGCCGTTGAGGGAAATAGAGAGCACATCGATACGTCCGGCCAGCCCGGGCGTCACATCCCGGCCATGGATGAGGTTGGCATGGCCGTTGGTATTGATGCGCACCGGCGGCAGATGGGGCACCGCCTTTTTCAGCTCGTCCACCAGCCACAGCAGGTCGTCGATCCGGTAGGTGGGCTCGCCGAAGCCACAGAACACCAGCTCGGTATACCGGGAGAGGTCCCGGGAGAGCAGGTCCTTCAGAGCCTCCTCCCGGCTGGGCTCATGCTCCAGCCACAGGTCGTCGGCATAGATGGAGCCCTTGTGGCCGTTGTTGCGCAGGCAGAAGACACAGGCGCAGTCGCAGCGGTTGGTGAGGTTGACATACAGCGCGTCGCCGTACTCATAGGAGATGGTTTCCATACTTGTCCTTCCCTTCAGTCGATACCGAAGAACCGCTCCCCGTTCTCCAGCGTGATGTCCAGCACTTCCTCTGCGGAGAGCCCCTTCCACTCGGCCACCCGCTCGGCGGTGAGGCGGATCATGGTGGAGTCGCACCGCTTTCCACGGAAGGGCTCGGGGGCCATATAGGGGGCGTCGGTCTCCAGCATCAGGCGGTCCATGGGCATAAATTTTACTACCTCGGGGCCACGCCGGGCATTGGCAAAGGTGATGTTCCCGGTAAAGGAGAGCATCCAGCCCCGATCCAGCAGTACCTTCGCATCCTCGACGCTGCCCGAATAGCAGTGGAACACCCCCCGGCAGCCGGGATGGGCCCGCACGATGTCCAGACAGTCCCGGTGTGCGTCCCGGTCATGGACGACGGCAGGCAGGTCCAGCTCCTCCGCGAGGGAGAGCTGGGCGTCAAAAAAATCCCGTGAGAAGGCCCGGGCCTCGGGGGTCTTGACCCAGTAGTAGTCCAGACCGATCTCTCCGATGGCCTTCACCTTGGGGTGGGCGGACATGGTCCGCACCTGGTCGAGCTGGTCCAGAGAGGCCCCCTCCAGGTTCTCCGGGTGGAAGCCCACGGCGGCGTAAAGATAGCCGAATCTTTCCGCCAGGGCGATGGAGGCCCGGGAGGACTCCAGATCGCAGCCGGGGCAGAGCACCAGGGCCACCCCCATGGAGGGGAGGGCCGCAAGCAGTTCGTCCCGGTCCGGGTCGAAGGCCCCGTCATAGTAGTGGGCGTGGGTGTCGAAAATCATGGAAAAGCCTCCTTCCGGCACATGTCCGGGGATGATTCTGCCCTCATGATACAATACTTTGCGGGAAAAAACAAGGCAGGCCCGCTCTGCTGCTGTGCTTCCTGCCCGCCGGCCTGGAGGTGCTGGGGATGGTGCTGCTGGCCCCCCGGCTGATGGGAGTGTCCACTCTGGATGCCGCCGTCATGGGCGCGGTGGTGGGCGCGGTCTCCCCGGCGGTGATCGTTCCCCGGATGCTCCGGCTCCTGGAGGAGGGCTATGGAGCGGGAGGGGACCGAATATAAAACCGTGCGCCCCGCCTTTCGGCGGGGCGCACGGTTTTATTCAGCGTCTCAGCACAGACCGTAGCCGGCGGGCACCTTGTCGTCCAGGATGATGAGATGGAGCTTCTCCGTACCGTCGGGCTCCTCCTTCACCGCGGAGATGAGCATGCCGTTGGACATGATCCCCATCATCTTCCGGGGCTTGAGGTTGGTGCAGGCCACCACGGTCTTGCCCACCAGCGCCTCGGGCTCATACCACTCGTGGATGCCGGAAAGGATCTGACGGGGGAACTCCTCCCCGCAGTCCAGGGTGAAGCGCAGCAGCTTGCTGGACTTGGGCACGGCCTCACAGGCCAGGACCTTGGCGGTCACGAACTTCACCTTGTCAAAGTCGTCAATGGTAATATACGCCGGGGCGGCAGGCGCCTCCTGCTTGCCCTCGGCCTTGGCCTCGGGTGCCGGAGCGGCGGCCTCGGCGGGCTTTTTCTCCATAGATTCCAATTCCTTCAGCTCCTTTTCCATGTCGATGCGGGGGAAGAGGTTCTCGCCCCGCTTGACGGCCACATCGGCGGGCAGAACGCCCCAGGTCCCGGCGCTCGCCCAGGACTGCGCCTCGCTCCCCGCGCCCACCTGGGCAAAGATCTTTTCGCAGGTGGAGGGCATGAAGGGCCGCAGCAGCACCGCAGAGATGCGGATGCTCTCCAGCAGATTGTACATCACCCGGGCCAGGCGGGCCTTGTGGGCCGCCTCCTTGCCCAGGACCCAGGGCTTGGTCTCGTCGATATACTTGTTGGCGCGGGAGACCACGGCGAAGACGTCCACCAGGGCCTCCTGGAAGGCGAATTTCTCCATGCGCTGCTCATACCGGTCCCGCACGCCGGCGCACAGGGCGATGAGCTCGGCGTCCTCCGGCCCCTCGGCCTGCTCCGCCGGAAGGCGGCCGCCCTCAAAATACTTGCCCGCCATGGACACGGTCCGGCTCACCAGATTGCCTAGGTCATTGGCAAGATCAGTATTGATGCGCCCGATGAGGGCCTCGTTGGAAAAATTGCCGTCGGAGCCGAAGGGGAACTCCCGCAGCAGGAAGTACCGCAGGGCGTCCACGCCATAGCGTTCGGCCAGTACATAGGGGTCCACCACGTTGCCCTTGGATTTGGACATCTTGCCGCCGTCCAGCAGCAGCCAGCCGTGGCCGTACACCTTCTTGGGGAGGGGCAGGTCCAGCGCCATGAGGATGGCGGGCCAGATAATGGAGTGGAAGCGGACGATCTCCTTGCCCACAAAGTGGACGTCGGCGGGCCAGTACTTCTCAAAGTCATGGTATTTGCCGTTCTCATAGCCCAGGGCGTTGATATAGTTGGAGAGGGCGTCGATCCACACATAGACCACGTGGCCCGGATCGAAGTCCACAGGCACGCCCCAGGTAAAGCTGGTCCGGGAGACGCACAGATCCTCCAGGCCGGGCTTGATGAAATTGTTCACCATCTCGTTCACCCGGCTGCGGGGCTCTAGGAAGTCGGTGTTCTCCAGCAACTCCTGGATGCGGCCCGCGTATTTGGAGAGGCGGAAGAAATAGGCCTCCTCCTCGGCATCCACCACCTCGCGGCCGCAGTCGGGGCACTTGCCGTCCACCAGCTGCGTCTCGGTCCAGAAGGACTCGCAGGGCTTGCAGTACTTGCCCACGTATTTGCCCTTGTAGATGTCGCCCTGTTCATAGAGACGCTTGAAGATCTTCTGGACCGACTCCATGTGGTAATCGTCGGTGGTGCGGATGAAGCGGTCATTGGAGATGTCCATCAGCTTCCACAGATCCAGCACGCCCCGGGGGCCCTCCACGATATTGTCCACAAAGGCCTTGGGCTCCATGCCCGCCTCCCTGGCCTTGTCCTCGATCTTCTGGCCGTGCTCGTCGGTGCCGGTGAGGAAAAGCACGTCGCAGCCCTTCAGCCGTTTATAGCGGGCCATGGCGTCGGTGGCCACGGTACAGTAGGTGTGGCCGATGTGGAGCTTATCCGAGGGGTAATAGATGGGCGTGGTGATATAAAATGTGTTGTTATCCTTCATCAGGGGTTCCCTCCCTATTCAAATCTTCTGTTTCAGTGTCCTTCAAAAGCCGCTTCCCCGGCATTCGCGGTCCCCGGGGCTGCCGGGCGTTGTAGAGCAGCACCGCGGAAGAGGCGGCAAAATAGAGGAAAAAGGCCAGATACAGGGCCAGGAAGCCCGGCTCGTGGGTATCGGCCAGCGTGACCAGGATGAAGTACATGGCGCACAGGGAGAAGAAGGCGCTCCGAAAGGTCTTGGCCCGCTCGAAGCCAAAGCCCGCCATAAAATAGGAGCCCAGCACCGCGGCGATGACGGCAAAGAGCTGATAGACGTAGTCGAGGATGATAGGGTCCCCGGAGCGGGCCTGATAGGCCACGATGAGCCACATGCAGGCGGTATAGGCCGGAATGAGGAGGCTGGAGCTGTATTTCCCCTGTCCCTCGCCACGGTAGTTGTTCTTTCCCAGTTGGAAGAGGCTCCAGCCCGAGCACAGGGCCAGGACGGCCAGCAACGCCCTGGGCAGCAGCCCCAGCATGGGGGTGCCCTTGGTCTGGAGCTTGGCCTCGGCATAGAGCTGAGGCAGCTCCATCAGGAAGAGGGCCCCGGCGATGACCATGAGGAAGGCGGCCGCCACCATACCGGCCATGTAGAGGGTACGGCCCCGGGCAGAGAATGCCTCGTCATAGCCGCCGGGGAATACCCGGTGGCTGCCCCTGCACAGCAGGGCCAGCGCCAGCACCGCCGCCGCGGACAGGGCGATAAGGGCCCAGGTGGCGGGCATTCCCGGTATGGGCAGTCCGGTATCCGCCTCGAAAGCGGAGGCCAGCTCCCAGCGGCGCAGGAAAAAGCCGGCCGCGCCGCTCACGGCGGCGGTCACCGGCAGGACAAGCTCTTTGCGCATGCGTTCCAGTCCTCTCTTGGCGTGGTTTTTCACTTGGAGCCTATTTGAAAATGGTGAACACGTCCCAGCGCCGGGCCTGTTCCCAATCTTCAGCAAGCCATAGTATATCACAAATTGGGGGCCGTGTCAGCCGCCTCCACCGGATCATCGGGGAATGTTCAGCAAATCCGCCCTGCCGGTGCCGATGGGGAAGGCACGGCTCAGGCCCTGGCCTCCTGCGCGGTCCGCTCCAGATACTCGTCATAGGTCATCTGCCGGTCGATGAGCTTGCCGTCAGGGGTAAAGTCGAAGATGCGGTTGGCCACAGTCTGGACCATCTGATGGTCGTGAGAGGAGAAGAGGACGTTGCACTTCACCGCCTCCAGGCCGTTGTTCACGGCGGCGATGGACTCCAGATCCAGGTGGTTGGTGGGCTGATCCAGCAGCAGCACATTGGCGCCGGAGAGCATCATCCGGGAGAGCATGCACCGCACCTTCTCGCCGCCGGAGAGGACCTTCACGGGCTTGTACACCTCGTCGCCCGAAAAGAGCATCCGGCCCAGGAAGCCCCGGAGATAGGCCTCGTGGGGGTCGGAGGAGAACTGGCGGAGCCACTCCACCAGGTTGTCGTCGCAGTCCTTGAAGAACTCGGTGTTGTCCTTGGGGAAATAGGACCAAGTGGCGGTCTGTCCCCACTTGACCGTGCCCTCGTCGGGCTCCCACTCGCCGGTGAGGATCTTGAAGAGGGCGGTCTGGGCGTTCTCGTTCTCGCCCACAAAGGCGATTTTGTCCCCGTGGTTCACCGTAAAGCTCACCTTGTCCAGCAGCTTCACGCCGTCCACCGTTTTGGAGACCTCGGTGACGAAGAGGATGTCCTTGCCCACCTCCCGGTCGGGGCTGAAGGCCACCCAAGGATAGCGGCGGGAGGAGGCGGGGATCTCCTCCAGCGTGATCTTCTCCAGCAGCTTCCGGCGGGCGGTGGCCTGCTTGCTCTTGGACTTGTTGGCGGAGAAGCGGGAGATGAACTCCTTGAGCTCCTGGGCCTTCTCCTCGTTCTTTTTGTTCTGGTTCTTCATCAGATTCTGCATGAGCTGGGAGGCGTCGTACCAGAAGTCGTAGTTGCCCACATACATCTTGATCTTGTTGTAGTCGATGTCCACGATATGGGTGCAGATGGTATTGAGGAAGTGCCGGTCATGGCTCACCACGATAACGGTGCCCTCAAAGTCCAGCAGGAAGTCCTCCAGCCAGTTGATGGCGTTGATGTCCAGGTTGTTGGTGGGCTCGTCCAGCAGGAGGATGTCGGGGTTCCCGAACAGGGCCTGGGCCAGCAGGACCTTCACCTTCAGGCGGCCGTCCACGTTCTCCATGACATCGTAGTGCATGGACACGGGCAGCCCCAGGCCCTGGAGGATGCGTGAGGCGTCGGACTCAGACTCCCAGCCGCCCAGCTCGGCGTACTCCTCCTCCAGCTCGCAGGCGCGGATGCCGTCCTCCTCCGTCATCTCCTCCTTGGCGTAGAGGGCCTCCTTCTCCCTGCCGATGTCATAAAGGCGCTGGTTGCCCATGATGACCGTATCCATGACGGTATAGGCGTTGTAGGCGTTCTGATCCTGCCGAAGGACGGACATGCGGGTCTTGGGCAGGATGGACACCTCGCCGGAGGAAGGCTCCAGCTCACCGGAGAGGATCTTCAAAAAGGTGGACTTGCCTGCGCCGTTGGCGCCGATGATGCCGTAGCAGTTCCCCTTGATGAACTGCAGATCCACATGGGAGAAAAGGGGCTGGCCGCTGTACTGAAGGCTCAGGTCGGAAACTGTGATCATGTCGTGCTCCTTTATATCAAAGTAATCATGTATGACAAACAAATGCCCAAATAGTATATCACAAAATTTGGACAAAACAAGGCTTAATGTATGCCGCGCACGGCTTTTGGGGCAAAGAAAAAATTTTTTCTCCGCCCCTATTGACATTTGACGCGGCCTGCATATAATAATACATATGAACAATAACTCATATGTTTGTTTTTGAGGTGAGCTTATGGCGGAACAGAAGGAGCTGGAGCAGTGCGCGGACTTCCACATCCATGAGGAGATCGTGGAAAAGGTGGACGCGGATATGCCCGACGAGGAGATCCTCTACGATCTGGCGGAGCTCTTCAAGATCTTTGGAGATTCCACCCGCATCAAGATCCTGTACGTCCTCTTTGAGTCCGAGATGTGCGTGTGCGACATCGCCCAGCTCCTGGGCATGACGCAGTCGGCCATCTCCCATCAGCTCCGGGCGCTGAAGCAGTCGAAGCTGGTGAAGTACCGCCGGGAGGGCAAGCAGGTCTATTACGCCCTGGCCGACGGCCACGTGCGGACCATTCTGGACCAGGGTATCGAGCACATCAGCGAGTAAGACGCATGAAGCGTCCCCTAAGGATACTACCCCATGTAATTGGTTATTGATAAGGAGGAGAAGTTTGTCATGAAAAAGAAATTCAAGCTGGTCGATCTGGACTGTGCCAACTGTGCTGCTAAGATGGAGGGCGCCATCAAGAAGATCGACGGCGTCAACGACGCCACTGTGAGTTTTTTAACGCAGAAGCTCACGCTGGATGCGGAGGACGCACGGTTCGAGGCCGTGCTGGATGAAGTGGTCCGGGTGTGCAAAAAGGTGGAGCCCGACTGTCAGATCGTCCGGTAAACCCGCAGGCGGGCGGGCGCCGGGTCCTTCCCCCGCCTGAAACCCGCAGGACCTGGACACGGACGCCCAGGTCCCGCTTTTGGAGGCTGTTATCATGAGCAAGAAGCAGAAGCAAACCCTCTGGCGCATTCTGGCCAGCGCCGTGCTGCTGGCAGCGGCGGTCCTCCTTCCGTTGGAGGGCTGGTTCCGGCTGTGCGCCTTTTTGGTCCCCTATGCCGTCATCGGCTGGGACGTCTTGTGGCGGGCGGCGCGGAACATCTCCCATGGTCAGGTCTTTGATGAAAACTTTCTGATGGCGCTGGCCACTCTGGGTGCGTTCTGCATCGGCGAGTACCCCGAGGCCGTGTTCGTCATGCTCTTCTATCAGGTGGGCGAGCTCTTCCAGTCCTACGCCGTGGGCAAGTCCCGGCAGTCCATCACCGCCCTGATGGATATCCGGCCCGACTATGCCAATATAGAGCGGGGCGGCGAGCTGGTGCAGGTGGACCCTGACGAGGTGTCGGTGGGGGACACCATCGTCATCAAGGCAGGGGAGCGGGTGCCCCTGGACGGCGTGGTGCTGGAGGGCAAGTCCACACTGGACACCGCCGCCCTCACCGGTGAATCCCTCCCCCGGGAGGCCGAGCCGGGGGACGACGTGATCTCCGGCTGCGTCAATCTCTCCGGCCTCCTGAAGGTCCGTGTGACCAAAGCCTTTGAGGAGTCCACCGTGGCCAAGATCCTGGACCTGGTGGAAAACTCCAGCAGCAAAAAAGCCCGGGCCGAGAACTTCATCACCAAGTTCGCCCGCTACTATACCCCTGTGGTGGTCATTGCCGCCGTCCTGCTGGCCGTGGTCCCGCCCCTTCTGGGACTGATGCACTGGACGGAGAGCCTCAACCGAGCCCTTATCTTCCTGGTCATCTCCTGCCCCTGCGCCCTGGTCATCTCGGTGCCGCTCTCCTTCTTCGGCGGCATCGGCGGCGCCTCCCGGGCGGGCATTCTGGTCAAGGGCGGCAACTATCTGGAGGTGCTCGCCGACACGGAGATCGTGGTCTTTGACAAGACGGGCACGCTTACCAAGGGCGTATTCAATGTCACCGCCATCCACCCCGGTGAATGCTCGGAGGAACGGCTGCTGGAGCTGGCCGCCCTAGCGGAGAGCTATTCCGACCACCCCATCTCCAGATCCCTGCGGGAGGCCTACGGCAGGGAAATCGACGCGGGCCGGGTCACGGACGTGGAGGAGATCGCGGGCCATGGCGTGAGGGCCGAGGTGGACGGGATCCCGGTGGCTGTGGGCAATGACAAGCTCATGGAGCGCGTGGGCGTGGAATGGCACCCCTGCCACCGGGTCGGCACCACGGTCCACGTGGCGTCGGAGGGCCGGTATCTGGGACACATCGTCATCTCCGACGAGGTGAAGGAAGACGCCGTCCAGGCCATCTCCGCCCTCAAGGCCATGGGTGTCCGCAAGACTGTCATGCTCACCGGAGACACCAGGGCGGTGGGCGAGGATGTGGCCGCCCGGCTGGGCCTGGATGAGGTCCACACCCAGCTCCTGCCCGCCGGCAAGGTAGAGCGTGTGGAGGCCCTGCTGAAGGAAAAGACCGGCAGGGGAAAGCTGGCCTTCGTAGGCGACGGCATTAACGACGCTCCCGTGCTCAGCAGGGCGGACCTGGGCATCGCCATGGGCGGCCTGGGCTCCGACGCCGCCATCGAGGCCGCGGATATCGTGCTCATGGACGACAAGCCCTCCAAAATCGCCGCCGCCATCCGCATCTCCAAGCAGACGCTGCGCATTGTCCGTGAAAACATCGTGTTCGCCCTGGGGGTGAAGCTGCTGGTGCTGGCCCTGGGCGCCCTGGGCATGGCCAACATGTGGGAGGCCGTCTTTGCCGACGTGGGGGTGTCCGTCATCGCCATTCTCAACGCCATGCGCGCCCTTCGGGCAGGCGACCGCTAGGGTCTGTTTACACAGTTCCGTTCCGCCCCGCCCGCCCCTCGTCTTTTGCAGCAGCCCCGCCGGAATCCGGCGGGGCTGCTTTTACAAGTTATCCGTCATTTGAAATATTTATTGCAAATATGCTTGCAAATGTTGGAACACATGCTATAATAAATCTCGAAAATGAAACTATAATTTCATGGAGGGATTTTTATGGCGGCGGTCAAGACGGTCTATCGTTCCGAGCACGACTCCATTGGAGAGCGGTCTGTGCCCAAGGACGTGTATTACGGCGTACAGTCCCTGCGGGCGGCGGAAAACTTTCACATCACGGGGCTGACCATGCACCCGGAGATCATCAACTCCATTGCCGAGATCAAAAAGGCATCGGCTATCACTAACTATGAGATCGGCCTGCTGGACAAACGGGTGGCGGACGCCATCGTCCGCGCCTGTGACGAGATTGCGGCGGGCAAGCTCCACGAGGCCTTCATCGTGGATCCCATCCAGGGGGGCGCGGGCACCAGTCTCAACATGAACGCCAACGAGGTCATCGCCAACCGGGCCATCGAGCTGCTGGGAGGGGAAAAGGGGGACTACGCCCTGGTGAATCCCAATGATCATGTGAACTATGGGCAGTCCACCAACGATGTTTTTCCCTCTGCGGGAAAGATGGCAGTGCTCAAGCTCCTCATCCGTGCTCAGATCCAGTTGGAGCGGCTGTATGCCGCCCTCACCCAGAAGGCGGAGGAGTTCGACGGGGTGATCAAGATGGGACGCACCCAGATGCAGGACGCGGTCCCCATCCGTCTGGGGCAGGAATTCCGCGCCTACAGTGAGGCCATCCGCCGGGACATCGTCCGCCTGGAGCGGGCGCAGGATGAGATGCGCTGCCTCAATATGGGCGGCACCGCCATCGGCACCGGCATCAACGCCGACGAACAGTACCTCCGCCGCATCGTGCCCAATCTCTCCAAGGTCACGGGCCTGCGGCTCATCCAGGCCTTTGACCTCATTGACGCCACCCAGAATCTGGACGAATTTGTGGCTGTCTCCGGCGCGGTAAAGACCTGTGCGGTCAATCTCTCCAAGATGTGCAACGACCTCAGGCTGCTCTCCTCGGGCCCCCGCTGCGGCTTCAATGAGATCAACCTGCCGCCCCGCCAGAACGGCTCCTCCATCATGCCGGGCAAGGTAAACCCGGTGATCCCGGAGGTGGTCAATCAGGTGGCCTTCCATATCATTGGCGGAGACATGACCGTGACCATGGCGGCGGAGGCCGGACAGTTGGAGCTCAACGCCTTTGAGCCCATTATCTTTTATCATCTCATCCAGTCGGTGGAGACCCTGACCTACGCGGTACATACACTGGTGGACAACTGCATCGTGGGGATCACGGCCAACGCCGCGCGGTGCAAGGCCATGGTGGACAACAGCGTGGGCATCATCACGGCCCTGTGCCCCCATATCGGCTACGAGGCGGCGGCCGACCTGGCCAAACGGGCCATTGAGACCGGCGGCTCCGTGAAGGATCTCATCCTGGAGGAGGGCGTTCTGGATGAGGAGACCCTTGAAAAAATTTTGGACCCCTACTCCATGACCGAGCCGGGCATTTCCGCCAAAGAGCTGCTGGAGCGGTAGCAGCGATCCCACAGATCGCTCCCCTTGTACGAAGAAGCGGCCCGCCTCTTATCAGGCGGGCCGCTCTTATTCTCTTATTCTCCCCGCGGCGGTTTGGTCTATCCGGCCGGGAACTTACAGGGCTCTCACCACTGCGGCACAGCGGGGGCACAGCTCGGCGTGGTCGTGATCCTCGCCCACATGCCCGTTGTGGTTCCAGCAGCGGACGCACTTGGGGGCGTCGGACAGGGTCACAGCGATGGTGGCGGGCACCAGGCAGTCCTCCGCCGTCTCTCCCTCGCCGTCGCCGGTGAGGACCTCCATCTTCGAGACGATGCACAGCGTGGCCAGATCCACGTCCTTCAGGAAGGCGGCGTCCTCCTCCGAAACCCAGAGCCGGATCTCAGCGTCCTGGTTCTTCTTGAGTACGCCGGCCTTGCGGGCGTTTTCCAGGGCTTTGTTCACGGCGTCGCGGAGAGAGATGAGCTTGTCCCAGCGCCCGGCGGCGGACTCGTCCAGCGCCAGGGCCGGCGAAGCGTCGGGCATGTCGTTGAGCAGGACGCTCTCGCCGTTGTCGGAGGCGGCGTGGGGCATGGCGGCCCAGATCTCGTCGGAGGTAAAGGCCAGGATGGGGGCGATGAGCCGGGTCATGCCGTCCAGAATGACATACAGGGCGGTCTGGGCGGAGCGGCGCTCCGGGGAGGAGGCCCCCTCGCAGTAGAGACGGTCCTTGATGACATCCAGGTACAGGTTGGACAGATCGATGACGCAGAAATTGTAAACCGCGCGGTAGACGGCATGGAACTCATACCGGTCATAGGCGGCGCGGACGGTCTTTACCAGCTCGTTGTAGCGGGAGAGGGCGTACCGATCCAGCGCCTGCATCTGGGCGTAGGGCACCTGATCCCTGTCCGGATCAAAGCCCGCCAGGTTGCCCAGCATATACCGGGCGGTATTGCGGATCTTGAGGTAGGCCTCGGAGAGCTGCTTCATGATGTCCTTGGAGATGCGCATATCCTGGGTGTAGTCGGCGGAGGCCACCCACAGCCGGAGCATGTCCGCGCCGTAGTCCTTGATGATCTCTTCGGGCGCCACGGCGTTGCCCAGGGACTTGTGCATGGCCCGGCCCTCGCCGTCCACGGTCCAGCCGTGGGTGATGATCTGCCGGTAGGGCGCCACGCCCTTGGCGGCGATGCTGGTGAGCATAGAGGATTGGAACCAGCCGCGGTACTGGTCGCCGCCCTCCAGATAGATGTCGGCGGGGAAGTGGAGATAGGGGCGCTCGTCCAGGACGGCGGCGTGGGTGGAGCCGGAGTCGAACCACACATCCATGATGTCGGTCTCCTTGGTAAAATGGGTGTGGCCGCACTTGGGACATTTGAATCCGTCGGGGAGCAGCTCTTCGGCCTCCCGGTCGAACCAGACGTTGGACCCGTGCGCCCGGAACAGCTCGGAGACGTGGTCGATGGTCTCAGGGGTGACGATATCCGCGCCGCAGGCGTCGCAGTAGAAGATGGGGATGGGCACGCCCCAGACCCGCTGGCGGCTGATGCACCAGTCGTTGCGCTCGGTGATCATGGAGGTCATGCGGTCTTTGCCCCAGTCGGGCTTCCACTGGATGGCGTCGCAGGCCTTCACCGCCGCGTCCTTGATGGCGTCCACGGAGCAGAACCACTGCTCTGTGGCGCGGTAGATGATGGGGTGCTTGCAGCGCCAGCAGTGGGGGTAGGAGTGGGTAATCTTCTCGCTGGCAAGCAGCGCCCCGCAGGCGCCCAGATCCTCCACCACCATGTCGTTGCCCACGGCGTAGAACTGTCCGTTGTACCGCTCGTCGGTCATAACGCCCTTGGCGTTCACCGGCACGGGCACGCCGATGTGGGTGAGGCCCGCCTTGTCGTACTGCTGGCAGATCTGGAAGTCCTCCGCGCCGAAGCCGGGGGCGGTGTGCACGCAGCCGGTGCCGGCGTCCAGGGTGACGTGCTCACCGTTGAGGATCACGGAGTCCCGGTCGAAAAGCGGGTGAGCGGCGGTCATGAGCTCGAACGCGGCGCCCTTGAGGGTGGCCAGCACCTTGCAGGCGCCGAAATCGATGCCCGCAGCCTTGCATACGCCCTCGGCCAGGGCCTGGGCCAGGACATAGACTTCTCCGGAGGGAACCTCCAGCAGCACATAGTCCAGCTCGGCGTTGAGGCAGATGGCCATATTGCCCGGGATGGTCCAGGGCGTGGTGGTCCAGATGACGAAGAAGAGCTTGGAGAGGTCGCAGTATTGGGCCAACATTCCCTTGTCGTCGCGGACAGGGAACTTCACGAAGATGGTGGTGCAGGGGTCGTCGGCATACTCGATCTCGGCCTCGGCCAGGGCGGTCTGGTCATGGGGGCACCAGTACACCGGCTTCATCCCCTTGTAGATAAAGCCCTTTTTGGCCATCTCGCCAAACACCTTCACCTGCTTGGCTTCAAAATGGGGCTTCAGCGTGAGGTAGGGATCGTCCCACTCTCCCAGCACGCCCAGGCGCTTGAACTGCTCCCGCTGCTTGTCCACAAAATCGAGGGCGTACTCCTTGCACTTCTCCCGAAACTCGGAGGTGGTGAGCGCATCCCGCTTCACCTTTTTGTTTTTCAGGATGGCGGATTCGATGGGCAGGCCGTGGGTGTCCCAGCCGGGGACATAGGGGGAGCAGTAGCCCGTCATGTTTTTCTCTTTGACGATGATATCCTTGAGGATCTTGTTCAGCGCGGTACCGATGTGGATGTTTCCATTGGCGTAGGGAGGCCCGTCGTGGAGGACGAAGAGGGGTTTCCCGTCGTTGCGGGCGACCATCTTGTGGTAGAGGTCCTTGTCATACATCGCCTGGAGCATCTCTGGCTCGCGCCTGGGGAGCCCCGCCCGCATGGGGAAATCGGTCTGGGGCAGGTTGACGGTCTTATTATAGTCCATGTCTTGCGTTCTCCTTTTCTCTTCTGTTCTGCTTCTCGGTATGGGGACGCGCACGAAAAAACGCCTTTGTCTCTCCAAAAAGAGACAAAGGCGTTGAAAGCCTCTGCGGTACCACTCTTCTTGCCGCGGACATGCCGCGGCCCCTCGCATGGCCGGTAACGGGGCCAACCGTAGCCGCCTACTCCTCCTTCAGCGGAACGCTCCAAGGTGATCTTCCCACCCCTTCTCCGTCCGCCTCTCACCCAAACGGCGGCTCTCTGTACGGTTACAGGGGCGCTACTCGTCCTTTTCCACGCGTTTTTCCTATTGCCAGTGCATTTTATCCGCTTCCGCCCTCTTTGTCAAGGGGGTTTACTTGATTTCGTAATCTTTCCCGAACTGAAGATGCTCCAAATCGATGTTCAGGCGCTTGGTGGGCTCCTCCGCGGAAGGCGCGCCCTCCGCCCGGTCGGCCGCCCGGCGCTCCGGGTTTACCTTCATCTTCCGCTCGGTCTCGCCATCCCGGTCCAGGAAGGTGGCGGTCAGTTCACCGTACAGACCGCCTGGCTTCTCCTCTGAGATCTCGGCGTCCAGCTCCTCCGTGGGCAACTCCTTGGTGTCCTCCAGGTCCTCCTGTTCTTCCTCCACGATGCGCTGCACCGAGGCCTCGATGTCCTGCACCGCGGTCACCACCGGATCGGGCGCCTTGGGCGCGGACGGCGTGAGCTGAGAGAGGCTGTTCATATAGTCCAGCTCATGCTGGTAGAGCTCCTTGAGCTTGGCCACATAGGCCGCGGTGGCGTTCTGGGCGGCGGTGAGGCGGAGCTGCTCCGCCTCCACCTCCTGGCGGAGGCCGCTCACCCGTTTCCGGGCCTCCTCCTCCGCGTGAGACACCAGGGAGGCCCGCTTTTCCTCGGCCTCCTTCACCATGTCGTCCGCCATCTTCTGGGCGGTGAGCAGTGTCTTACGCATGGCGTCCTCGGTGGAGCGGTATTCCTCCACCTTGTCCACCAGCACCTTCATCTTGCTCTTAAGCGCCGCATTTTCCTTATACAGGGTGGTATAGTCCTCGGTCAACTGATCCAAGAACTCGTCCACCATGGCCATATTGTAGCCGCCGAAACCGGCTTTTGCAAAGGCGTGCTCAGAGACCTCCTGAGGCGTCAGCATGGTAATCCCTCATTTCTCTATCTGTAAAAGGTGATCGGACAAGTGTGGCGGAGCGCAAACCGCTCTTTGCGCCTCCGCGCTTCGTTGTCGGAAGAAACTCCGCTCTGCCCCGCCGGTCTTGCGTCCGGCATCCGCTGCGCTCCGTTCTTCCTCCTCTCCCCACAAAGCCTTGCGGCTTTACGGGGCCCCTTTGGGCGGCCCTCTGTGTGCCTGTTCCCGTGCGCTCCGCGCTTCTCTCCTGTCACGCTGCGGCTCGCTCGCATTCGGGCAAATAAGCCTGCCGCTTCGCAAAAATGCCGTGCGCTCCGCGCACCTGTTTTTGCCTCCGCTCGGTCTTATTTGCCCTGCTCGCGGCCTCCGCGCTTCTTAGAAATACAATCCGTTGTTCTCCAGCTCGTCGATCAGGTCGCCCAAGATATCCACATTATAGGGCGTGATGATATAGGTGGAAATGGCAACCTTTTTGATCTTCCCCTCGTTGGCATAGGCCACGCCGGAGAGAAAGTCCAGCAGACGGCGGGCAATGTCCTTGTTGGTCTGCTCCAGATTGAGCACCACCGTGCGCTTCTCCCGCAGGTGGTCGGCGATCTCCGCCGCGTTCTCAAAGCGGTCGGGCTTTACCAGCACCACCTGAAGCTGGGTGGTGGTGTGGATGTTGACCACCTTGTTGCTGCGGCGGGGCTCAGGGTCCGCGGAATAGAGCGTGCCGGTGGACTCCCGGGCATCCCGGGCCTTCTCCTTGCGCTCCACACGGGAGACGGGGGGCTCGAAGTCGTCGAACTCCTCCTCGTCTTCCTCATCCTCATAGGGGCGGGCCAGCCGCTTGATCTCGTCAATGAATCCCATATGATCTACATCCTTTCGTGTCGTAAGGGCTCACTCGGGACGGTGCAGAGGCGGGCGGGGCCCGAACAAGGCGGTGCCCACCCGCACCAGGGTGGCCCCCTCCCGGACCGCGTCCTCGTAGTCGCCGCTCATACCCATGGACAGGCAATTGATATCGGACTTATTATCCTCTATTTTGTTTCTTATGTCAACAAAAAGCTGGTGTGTCTCCTGAAAAAAGGGTCTGTTCCCGCCGGGACCCTCCGCGACAGGGGGGATGCACATCAGTCCCCGCAGCCGGACATGCTCCGCCTGGAGGGCCAGCCGGGCCAGGGCCGGGATATCCTCGGGCATACAGCCCCCCTTGCTCTCCTCTCGGCCGATGTTCACCTCCAGGAGGATATCCTGGACGATGCCCAGCTTCTCGGCCTGCCTGTCCACCGCCTCCAGCAGGCGCGGGGAGTCCACCGACTCGATGAGGTCCACCCGGCCCACCACATACTTTACCTTGTTGGTCTGGAGGTGCCCGATGAAATGGACCCGGGCCCCGTCGTAGGCGTAATCGTCCAGGTGCCCGGTGAGCTCCTGCACCCGGTTCTCCCCGCAGACCGTCACCCCGGCGGCAATGGCCGCCCGGATGGTGTCCGATGTCTGGACCTTGGTGGCTGCCACCAGCGTGACCTCCGCCGGATCGCGGCCCGCCTCCCGGGCCGCCCGGACGATCGCTTCCTTTACCTTCGCAATGTTTTCCGCCAACGGCGACATAAGGATCCCTCCATTCTCTATCTGGGGGCAAGGATGACCTTGCCGTCGTAGATCTCTTCCGAGGAGACGATCACCTCGTCCCCGGCCCGGAAGGCCTTTTTGATCTGAAGCTCGGTGGGGTTGTCCGGCAGAGAGGCCCGGACGAGATAAAAGTCCCCGTCGTCCGCCAGGATCTCCACCTGCTTGAATTCCGACTGGGCGCCGGTGAGGACATAGACTCCGATGACCCGGGTGGTGACCTCGGCCTGTGTCTCCGGGTCGGTGGAGGTCACCAGTCCGTCCCGCACCGCCTTTTTGGGCACGCGGATGCCGGTGGTGCTGCTGAATATGATGTCCACCGTCTGTTTCCGCAAAAGGCTGGTATCCGCCAGGCTCCGGCTGGACGAGAGCACCACCGGGCACTTTCCGTCCTCCTCCTCGCCCACCCGTTCTATGGTCATGCTCACCTCGCCGGACCAATCCCGGGAAAAGCGCACCTTCACGGAGCGCCCTTCCACCAGCCGCTCCGCCGTCTTTACGGGCAGGGCGGCGGTGAAGTACCAGGTGGAGCTGGTGATGAGCTTTCCCACCGCGCCCTCCGGTGCCTCCGGTTTCCGGGCCAGCAGCGCGGTCAGATCGGAGACGGTGAGGGTGGAGAGCATATCCGGCGTGAGCAGGGCCTCGTACCCGTCCGCCACGGCGGAAAAGCTGCCGGACTTGTCCACCCGGATGGGGGTGGTGTCCTGTCCCGCCGCGGCCTGAAGCGCCGCGTGCTGGGCGTCGATCTCCTCCACCTTGGCCTGGATGTCCGCCGCGCCGCCGGCGGAGGAGGCCCCCCGCCGGATGACCAGGCTCTTGAAGGAGAGGACCTGGTCCTCCAGGCCGGTGAGATCCCCATAGGCGGCGGAGGTCTTGAGCCCTACCATCGCGTCCACGATGCTCTGGTCCAGCCGGGCGTTGTCCCAGCCCGTGTCCCCCCGCTGGAGGGAGTAGATGAGCTGTTCCCGCTCCAGCTCCAGGGTCCGCAGCTCCCGCTTGCGCTCCAAGGCCGCCTCGTCCCGATAGAGATAGGCGACCGTTCCCCCCGCGTTCACCTTTTCCCCCTGGTCGGGGATCACATCCACGATGGCCGCCGCCTGCCCGGAGAGAATGACCTCCTCCTGCCGCACCAGGAGCCCGGTGGCCTCCACGGCGTCGTCCACCGTGTAGGCGTAGGTGGCCATGGTGTACTCGCTCTGGTGAAAGCTCTGCCAGGCGGCCACCGCGAAATAAGCGCACACCGCGGCAAAGAGCAGCAGCATGACGGCGCGGGTGAGAACGGTGCCTTGCTTCATACGTAGAAAACCCTCTTATCGATCTCCGCAGGTCCTCAGTCCACCGCCGCCTCCAGTTCCAGGGCCCGCTCGGGCACGATGGTGGAGATGGCGTGCTTGTAGATGACCTGCTGCTTGTTGTCGGTCATGAGCACCACCACAAAGGGGTCGAATCCGGCGATGACCCCCCGGAGCTGGTAGCCGTTCATCAAAAAGACCGTTACGTTCAGCTTGCCCCGGCGGGCGCGGGTGAGAAAGTTGTCCTGGAGATTGATCTTGTTCTGCATAGTCTATGTACACTCCTCTATCTATTGGAATGCACCTATGATAATCCAAAATCTTCCAGAAATGCTGTCGCTTTCTGTCGCGCCGCTGCAAGGTCGGGCGATTTTTCCCAAAAGATCCAGTTCGTATCCCGGTTCCGCCGGAACCAGGTGCGCTGGCGCTTGGCGTACTGCCGGGAGCGGAGCTTCACCGCCGCCACCGCGTCGGACAGGGGCTCCTCCCCCCGAAGGGCGGCGGCAAACTCCTTATAGCCGATGGCCTGCATGGCGGTACAGCCCTCCGGCACACCGGCGGAGAGCAGCCTGCGGACCTCCCCCTCCAGCCCCCGGTCCATCATCTCGTCCACCCGGGCGTCGATGCGCACCCACAGGTCGGGGCGCTGGGCGAAGTCCAGGCCGATCCGCAGGGCGCGGTACCTGGAGGGAAGCTGGGCGGTCCGGCGGTCGTGGTCGGTGATGGTCTCCCCGGTCTCGTACCAGACCTCCAGAGCCCGGAGGATGCGCTTTTCATCGCTGAGGGGGAGCCGCTCCGCCCGCTGGGGGTCCACCCGCCGCAGCTCCTCATAGAGGGCAGGCAGGCCCTCCTCCCGTGCCCTGGCCTGGAGACGCTCCCGCCACCGGCCCGTAAAGGAGGCAAATTCCCGTCCGGCCACCAGGTTGTCGATGTAGAGTCCGGTGCCCCCGGCCACAATGGGCAGCCGCCCCCGGGAGAGGATGTCGTCCACACAGGCGGAGGCCGCCCGGACATACCGGGCCACGGAGTAGTCCTCCGCCGGGTCCGCCACGTCCAGCATGTGGTGGGGCACCCCCCGCATCTCCTCCGGGGTGGGCTTGGCGGTGCCGATGTCCATGCCGCGGTAGATCTGCATGGAGTCGGCGGAGACCACCTCGCCTCCCAGCAGCAGGGCCAGCTCCACCGCCAGGGCGGTCTTGCCCGAGGCGGTCGGGCCGCAGATGACAAGGATGTTCGGGGCCACTCCCATCTCCTCCTATGGTTCTTTTCTCCCGTGGGGCGCCGGGTCGTCGGTCAGGCCCAGCAGATAGTCTGCCGAGACATGATAGTGCTGGCAAATGATTGTAAGCTTTTCCAGCGTCGTCATGGTCTTCCCATTTTCCATATCGCTGATTTGGGTCACAGTCACCCCCAAGACCTGCGCGATGGCCGTCTGCGCTTCTCCTTTTGCCTTCCGAAGCCGGCGAAATCGTTCCCCAAACATTTTTTTTGTGAACATGCCGGCCCTCCTTGACATATTAGTTATTTTCTAATATACTTAATTTAGAAAATAACTAAGGAGTGTTTGCTGTGGATCATGCCTTGCTGGAGCTGCTGTGGAACAGTATAACAGACTCCCCCTGGGAGGAAAACCTGGAGGAGCTGGAGCACCTTACCCGATCCCTGGACCGGCGGCTCCAGGAGGGGATGGGGGAGGAATTCGCGGAGAAGGTCCGGAACGCCGCCGAAGAGCTCTCCGAACTGCGCTGCCGCGCCGCCTTCCGGCAGAGCATGCAGACGGCGGGCCGGCTCTTCCGGATCATGCTCGCTTGAAGAGCTTCTCCAACTGGTTCCGGGTGAGCTCAACGGCCACGGGGCGGCCGTGGGGGCAGTACTTGACGGCGCTGCTCATCACCGCCTCGGCCACCCGCCGCAGCTCCTCGGGGCCGTTTTTCTGCCCCCCTTTGATGGCCGCCTTGCAGGACATGGTGGCCATCAGGGCGTCCCGGGCCCCGTCGGGGTCGGCCCGCCCCCCCTCGGCCAGGGTACCGGCCAGCTCCAGGAGGGTGGCCTCCACGTCTCCGGCGTCCACATAGTCCGGGCACTGGCGGACCAGAACGGCGCCGCCGCCGAAATCCTCGCACTCAAACCCAAAGGCGGATAGGACATCCAGGTTTTGGAGGAGCGCCGCCCCCTCCTCGGGGGCGGGAGTGAACACCACAGGGGTGAGGAGCCGCTGGACCATGGGGGTATAGCCCGCCGCCTTCAGCCGATCAAAGTTCATCCGCTCATGGGCGGCGTGCTTGTCGATGAAGTAGGCCTTCTCCCCCTGTTCCACCAGGATATAGGTGTGAAAGAGTTCTCCCCGCACCGCCCAGGTGTCGGTCTCCGGCGCCGGCGCCCGCTGCGGCCCGGGGGCGGGCGCCGGTCTCTCCGGTGCGGGGGAGGGGCCGGCCGGCCGGGGTGCGGCCCCCGCCGGGGAGGACGGGGCGGGCGGCTTCCCGCACTCTGCTGGCGCGGCCGCGGCGCCCTTGTCCGCCGTCTCGGGGACCGGCCGGGACTCGAACCGGGGCCGGGCAAAATCGTGGAGGGGCAGCCCGCCGGTGGGCTCCAGAGGACCGGCGGCGTAAGCAGCGGGCCGGGCGGCGGGGGGCGGAGAGGCGGGCCGGACCGGGCGGACAGCGGAAAAGGCGGTCTGATTGGGGGTCACGGTATCATGGGCCCGGGGCCGGGCGGGGGGGATCACCGCCTGCGGGCGGCGGACCTCCCCCTCCAGGGCGCCCCTTACCGCGTGATACACCGCGTCAAAGGCCCGTTTTTCACTGACGAACTTCACCTCGGTCTTGGCGGGGTGGACGTTCACATCCACGCCGTTGAGCCGGGTGTGCACGTGGAGGACGCAGCCGGGAAACTTCCCTACCATGTGCTGGTTGCGGTAGGCCTCCTCCAGGGCGGCCATCAGCGTGCGGGATTTGATGAAGCGCCCGTTGACAAAAAAATACTGACAGCTCCGGGAGCCCCGGCAGCAGGCCGGGAGGGAGGCGAAGCCCTCCACAGTGACGCCATCCTCCCCGGAGCCCTTTACCTCCGTAAAGCCCAGCGCCAGGTCCCGTCCCAGGACCGCGTAAACGGCAGAGCGGAGCTGTCCGTCCCCGGGGGTGAGCAGCTCCTGTTTCCCATCCCGGAGGAAACGCATGGACACCTCGGGGTGGGCCAGCGCCTCCCGCTGGACGGCGGCGAAAACGGCGGCCCCCTCGGCGGCGTCCTTTTTCATATACTTGAGGCGGGCTGGAGTATTGTAAAAGAGGTCCCGCACCACCATGGTGGTGCCCTTGGGACAGCCGGCCTCCTCCCGGCCCGTAACCGCACCCCCCTCCAGCGTGAGGGAGACGCCGAAATCCCGCTCCGCCGTCCGGGTGAGCACCTCCACCCGGGCCACGGCGGCGATGGCGGCCAGAGCCTCTCCCCGGAATCCCAGGGTTCCGATGGCCTCAAGGTCGTACTCCGTGCGGATCTTGCTGGTGGCGTGGCGGAGGAAGGCCGTCTCCACGTCGCCGGGTTCCATGCCGCAGCCGTCGTCGGTGATACGGATATAGGTCATGCCGCCGTGCTGGATCTCCACCGTGAGGGCGGACGCTCCGGCGTCGATGGCGTTTTCCACCAGCTCCTTTACCACGGAGGCGGGACGTTCCACCACCTCGCCGGCGGCAATGAGGTCGGCAACGTGGGATTCCAATACCTGAATGCGGGGCACTGTGCCACCACCTTTCTTAGGGCTTTTCTGAAACAGGCGAGCCCGTCCTGCGCTGCATGTGCAGTGGACCTCAGCCCACCGCCAGGAAGAGGGAAGCGCCGTTGACGGCCATATGGAGGGCCACCGCCGACCAGATGGAGCCCCCGTGGTCGTAGCACCAAGAGAGGGCCAGACTCATGGGCAGGTACTGGACGGCCAGCAGCAGATACCGGAGGTCCGCCCCCTCCGGCTGAAACACGAAGGAGGCCACGCAGAAGAGAGCGTAGCCCAGGGTGGAGACCGCAAAGGCCATGGGGCGGCTGTAGCGCCGCAGGCCGCCGAAGAGGAGCCCCCGGAACAGCACCTCCTCGATGAGGGGCATCAGGACCACCAGGATCAGGACGGTGGCCTGGGGCGCCGCGGCAAACTGCTCGGGGTAGAGGAGCGCATTGGGGTTCTCCACCGGATAGGGCAGGCGCATCGCCAGGAAGTGGAGCGCCCCGGCCCCCACAAGCCCCGCCGCGAAGGCAAACAGGTTTTCCGGCAGCCAGTCCAGGAGGATATCGAAGCTGTGCCGGAGAAAGCCCCAAAAGAGGAGCACCGTGGCGCAGAGCAGAAGGAAATAATAGATGAGGCTGAACTCAGGGGCCTGGAGGAAAAACTCAAACCGCTGGCTGAGCATCCGCTGGATCTGCCCCATGAGCACGGGGAACACCACCAGATAGAGGGCGAAGAACACCCATCCCCGCCGAAATTCAGAGGGGGAGAACTGGGGCCGCCATTGGCGCCGGCTTGACATGGGCAGGGCTCCTTTCTCAGACAGGGTTTACAGCTTCTTTTTCAGCTCGTACAGCAGATTCATCGCCTCGATGGGGGTCAGCGTGTCGATATCCACCTGCCGCAGGCGGTCCGCCACCTCGGAGGCCCCCATATCCAGAAAGGACACCTGGCCGCTGTCCGCCGCCGGGGCCGCGGGCGCCGGCGCAGGGCAGCCCTCGGCCTCCAGCTCGGAGAGAATGTCCCGGGCCCGGTCGATGACCCGGCTCGGCACTCCCGCCAGGCCCGCAACCTCGATGCCGTAGCTCTGGTCGGCGGGGCCGGGGACGATCTTGCGCAGGAAAATCACATCGTCCTTCCGCTTCTTGGCGGCCACATTGTAGTTCTTCACCCCGGGGATCTGTCCCTCCAGGCAGGTGAGCTCATGGTAGTGGGTGGCAAAGAGGGTCTTGCACCCCAGGCGGCGTTTGTCGGCGCAGTATTCCAGCACCGCGCGGGCGATGGACATGCCGTCGTAGGTGCTGGTGCCCCGGCCGATCTCGTCCAGGATCAGCAGGCTCTTGGCCGTGGCGTTGCGCAGCAGCTCGGCCACCTCGGTCATCTCCACCATGAACGTGGACTGCCCGGCGGCCAGATCGTCCGAGGCGCCCACCCGGGTGAATACCCGGTCCACAATGCCCACATGGGCGCTCCTGGCGGGGACGAAGGCGCCCATCTGGGCCATGAGGACGATGAGGGCGGTCTGCCGCATGTAGGTGGATTTGCCCGCCATGTTGGGGCCCGTAATGATGGCCACCAGGTTTTCCCCCGCGTCCATATGTACGTCGTTGGGAACGAAGAGGGCGTCTTTGAGGACCTTCTCCACCACCGGATGGCGGCCCTCCGTGATGTCCAGCTTGTCGGAGAGGTCCACCGTGGGCTTGCAGTAGCCGCCGGCGGCAGCCACGGTGGCGAAGGAGGTCAGCACGTCCACCTGGGCCACGGCGGCGGCGGTCTGCTGGATGCGGCTGACCTCTTTGGCCACCGTCTCCCGAAGGGCGCAGAAGAGCTCGTACTCCAGCGCCACGATCCGGTCCTGGGCGGAGAGGATGGTGTGCTCCATGTCCTTGAGCTCCTGGGTGATGAACCGCTCGCAGTTCACCAGGGTCTGCTTGCGGATATAGGTGTCGGGCACCAGGTCGTAATTGGCCTTGGAGACCTCGATGTAATACCCGAACACCTTGTTGTAGCCCACCTTCAGGTTCTTGATGCCGGTCTTTTCCCGCTCCGACTGTTCGATGGAGGCCACCATGGACTTGCCGTTGGTCATGATGTCCCGGAGGTAGTCCACGTCGCTATTGTAGCCCGCTTTGATGAAGCCGCCCTCCCGGACGGAGAAGGGCGGCTCCTCCACCAGCGCCCGGGCAATGTGCTCCCGCAGGTCCTGGAGGTCGTCGATGGACTCCCGCAGGACCGTGAGCAGGGAGGAGCGGAACGGAGCGAGGAGCGCCCGGAGCCGGGGCAGCTTCCCCAGGCCGCCGGAGAGGGCCACCAAGTCCCGGGCCCCTGCGGTGCCGTAAACGATGCGCCCGATGAGCCGCTCCAGGTCCGTCACCTCCCGGAGGCACTCGGCGATCTCCTGCCGGGCGATGGCGTCCCCCACCAGATCCTCCACGGCGTCCAGGCGCTTGTTCACCTGCACCGGGGAGAGGAGGGGCCGCTCCATCCAGGAGCGGATGAGCCGGTGCCCCATAGCGGTGCGGGTCTTGTCCAGCACCCAGAGGAGGGAGCCCTTCTTCTCCTTGCCGCGCATGGTCTCGGTGAGCTCCAGATTTCGCCGGGCGGTAAGGTCCAGCTCCATAAACTCCCCCCCGGTGTAGTACCGGAAGGCGGTGAGATGGGACAGGTCGGTCTTCTGGGTCTCATAGAGATAGATGAGCAGTCCTCCGCAGGCCCGGACCGCGGCCTCCGCCTCGCCGGGAAGGTCCTCCAGGCCGGTGCGGAACTGCTTTCGGGCCGTCTCCATGGCCCGGTCGGGGGCGAAATCCTCCTCCCGGCCCAGCTCACAGCGGCAGTCCAGCCGGAGGCGCAGGAATTCCCGCAGCTCCACATCCTCCCAGGCGGCCGTGTCCAGCACCGCCTCCCGGGGGGCGAAGCGCCCCAGCTCGTTGAAGAGGTGCTCCTGCCAGTCCCGCCCCGAAAAGGCGGTGGCGGACACCTCGCCGGTGGAGATGTCGCAGAAGCATGCCCCCGCGCCGGACCCGGTCCGGCAGACGGCGGCGATGAAGTTGTTCTTCCCCTCCTCCAGCATGGAGGCGTCGATCACGGTACCGGGGGTGACGATGCGGATGATATCCCGGTCCACCAGCCCCTTGGCCAGGGCAGGGTCCTCCATCTGCTCGCAGATAGCCACCTTGTACCCCTTGGCGATGAGCCGGGCCAGATAGGCCTCCACCGAGTGGTAGGGCACGCCGCACATGGGGGTGCGCTCCTCGGCGGGCTTGTTCCGGTCCCGGGTGGTGAGGGTGAGGTCCAGCTCCTTGGACACCAGCTTGGCGTCCTCGTTGAACATCTCATAAAAGTCGCCCAGCCGGAACATCAGGATGCAGTCGGGGTGCTCCGCCTTCATCTGATTGTACTGCTTCATCATGGGGGTCAGCTCAGCCATGCTCTTTTTCTCCTTTTTCCGGATTTGCGCCGGGGCGGAGAGGCCGGCGGATCAGTCCGCCGGTTCCCCAAAGAGGGCCCAGGTAGAGGCCCCCGTGATCTTCAGCCGCACATAGCTGCCCAGCAGCGCGGGGTCGCCCGAGAAGTGGACCAGCCTGCCCCCCGCCGTCCGGGCATTGAGGTTGTGACGGGGGTCCTCGGACACCACGTCCACCAGGCAGCGCAGGGTCTTTCCCACATAGGCGGCCTGCTTTTCCGCCGAAATGGCGTTCTGGAGCTCCACCAGGCGCTGGAAATTGGCTGCCTTTTCCTCTCTGGAGAGCGGGTCGGGCAACCGGGCGGCCGGTGTCCCCTCCCGGGGGGAGTAGATAAACGTAAAGAGGGCGTCGAAGCGCACCTCCTTCAGCACCTTCAGCGTGTCCTCAAATTCCTCCGTGGTCTCACCGGGGAAACCCACAATGATGTCAGAGGTGAGCACGATGTCCGGGATGCGCGCGCGCAGCGCCCGGATAAGGCCCAGATAGTGCTCCCGGGTGTAGCCCCGGTTCATGGCGCGGAGCACCCGGTCGTTTCCCGCCTGGAAGGGGAGGTGGAGATGGGGGGCCACCTTTTCGCATGCCGCCATGGCGTCGAAGAGCCGCTCCGAGGCGTCCTTTGGGTGGCTGGTCATGAACCGGATGAGGAAATCGCCGGGAACGGCGTTCACTTCCCGCAGGAGCCAGGCAAAGTCCACATCCTCAGGCAGGTCCTTGCCGTAGGAGTTCACATTCTGCCCCAGCAGGGTGATATCCTTGTATCCGGCCCGGGCCAGCTCCCTTACCTCGGACAGGATGTCCTCCGGGCGGCGGGAGCGCTCCCGGCCCCGGACATAGGGGACGATGCAGTAGGAACAGAAGTTATTGCACCCATACATGATGGAGACCCAGGCCTTGACCGTCCCCTCCCGCCGGACGGGAAGTCCCTCGGCGATGGAGCCGGGCTCGTCGGGGGTCTCGAAGATGCGCCCTCTCCTCGTCTGGATGCGCCAGAGGAGCTCAGGAAAGCGCCAAAGGGCATGGGGCCCGAAGACCAGGTCCACATGGCGGAAGGACTGCCGGATCTTCTCCGCCACATGGGGCTCCTGCATCATGCAGCCGCATAGGCAGATGATCTGATTGGGATTCTTGCGCTTGGTGTGGGTGAGGGCCCCCACATTGCCCAGCACCCGCTGCTCGGCGTGCTCCCGGACGGCGCAGGTGTTGATGACGATTACGTCCGCCGCGGCCTCGTCCTGAGTAAAGCCGTACCCCATCTCGGTGAGGTACCCCCGGATGCGCTCGGAGTCGGCCTCGTTCTGCTGGCAGCCGTAGGTGTCCACAAAGGCCAGAGGCCGGGCCGGGAGGGGGGCGTTCATGGCCTTGATCTGGGCGCAGAAATCCTTCTGTCGGGCGATCTCCTTCCCGGAGATCCGTGTGGTGGTCTGATTCAAAGCGGCGCCTCCATTGGAAAACAATTTTTCAGATTATTTTATCATTTCCCCCGGGAAAACACAAGGGTGGAAAGCGCCTCCCCTTTTACCTTAAGTGTTGCTGGAATTAAACTCCGTCGATTTCACTAACCACAGTTTGAAAGTCAAATTTACCGTGTTATACTCAGAGAAACAAAGCAATCTTTGAGGAGATGTCCATAGTATGATAAAAATTGCATTTCTCCAACTGCTCCCATCTGAGTGCGTGGAAGAAAATATGGAAAAAGGGATTCATTATTGTAAAGAGGCTAGAAAACTGGGCGCCGATATTGCCTTGTTTCCAGAGATGTGGAGCTGTGGGTATCATATCCCTCACGATTTGAAAAAGTTGAACGAGCTGGCAATTCCGACCGACGGTGAATTTGTCACATGCTATGCGGAACTTGCAAAGGAGTTGGATATGGCGATTGGAATCACCTTTCTGGAAAGACGCAAGTCCAGGCCGCGAAATACAATCTGTCTTTATGACCATTATGGAAAATCTGTTTACAAGTATTCCAAAGTGCATATCTGCAATTTTGGAGAAGCGGATGATGAGAGTGTATTGTGTGCAGGGGATGAGTTTATTGTTGCCGAGTTGGATACGGCAAAGGGAAAACTCAAAGTGGGTTCCATGATATGCTATGACCGTGAATTTCCGGAAAGTGCCAGAATACTAATGCTCAAAGGGGCAGAGTTGGTGCTTGTGCCGAACGCCTGCCCGATGGAGATCAATCGCCTGTCACAACTCCGGGGACGCGCATATGAAAATATGTTTGCGATTGCAACCTGCAATTACCCAGCCCCACACCTGGATTGTAATGGTCATTCTACGTTGTTTGACGGTGTGGTATATCTGCCGAAACTATCAGGATCAAGAGATACCTGCATATTAGAGACGGATGAGTCAGAAGGACTGTTCCTTGCCGAGCTAGATATCGATATGTTAAGGGAATTTCAAAAACGGGAGCATCAGAATTTGGGAAACAGACGTCCGGAATTATATGGGATGCTTGCAAAAAGATAGGGTGATTGCTAACATTCACTCCCCCTGTATTTTATACATTCTGAACCGTCACTTTGACGAAGAATTTAGGAAGTAGAGCAGTAGCAACACGAAAGGTAAAAGGGCGAAGCGCCCGTCCCGTTTTGCGTCAGGCACCGTATCCCGTCCGGACCGACTCCGGCAAAAGTCCCGGTTGAGGAGGGTCCTGCGGCATGGTATAATAAACCCGACAAGCCGGGGGTCACAGGAGAGGAGACGCGCGTTATGAAAATGCCGGAAGAAAAGATCGATACCGCTATGTTCGCTCCCTGCGGAATGAATTGTATGGTTTGCTATCGGCACTGTTCCCACCCCAAGCCATGCGCCGGCTGTCTGAACAGCGATATGGGGAAGCCCGGGCACTGCCGAAAATGCGGGATAAAGGACTGCGTTGGACAAAAAGGGCTGCCGTACTGTTTTGCGTGTTCCGATTTTCCCTGTAAATTTATAAAAAATCTTGAAAAAAGCTACAACAAAAGATATCAGGCAAGCCTTATTGAAAACAGCAGGTTCGTACAGCGGCACGGGTTAGATATGTTTATGCAGACACAGAAAGAGACCTATACCTGTTCCAAATGCGGCGGCATTATTTCTGTTCACGACGGCGCGTGCAGCGAGTGCCGGGAAAAAGCGACATGATGTGCGCTCCATTGGCGCCTCCTCGTGCGGATGGCCGGCTGCAGCGCAAACGACAAGAAGGGAGGCGGGTTTCCGGTTGCGCCTTCCCGTCCCCTGTGCTACGATAGCCCTGGACCCCAAACATGATTTTGGAGGAGGAGACAAAATGAACCGGAAACTTGCGGCCGGCCTGACGGCCCTGGCGCTGCTCCTGGGACTAACGGGCTGCGCGCCCTCTCGGGAGAGCGCCGAACAGGCGGCGGACAACGCCCTGACGGCGGTGCAGAAGTGGGATGAAAAGACGGCGGGCGCCTACTTCGGCTCCGAAATTCTGCAGGGCGGAGAGGAAGTGCCGGAAGAGACGGCTTCCGCCGCTGACGACGCGATGGAGCAGATGATGCCCCGCTTCACCGAGGGGTTGTCCTGGACCTTCACCGATGTCAAGGAGGAGGGCGACAGCGCCGCCATAACGGCGGAGATCACCAACCGGGACCTGGGCGCACTGATCGCGGCCTTTCTCCAGGAGGCCTTCAGCCAGATGATGTCCACCATTTTCCTGCCCGAAGACCAGCAGCCCACCGAGGAGGAGCAGACCGCCGCCCTGGCGGATATCCTCTCCGGCCTTCTGGACAGCCAGGACATCCAGACGGTGACCAACACCGTGACTCTGGAGCTCACCTATGAGGAGGACCACTGGAAGATCGCCCCGTCGTTCGAGCTGGTAAACGCTATTTTCGGCGGCATGTACGGCTCTCTCCAGGACTTGGGGCAGGATCTGGGCTGAGCCCGTCCGGGCCGCGGTCCTGTGAAGCATCAGGGCCGGCCTTTTTCCCTGTTTGGGAAAAAGGCCGGCCCTTTCTCACGCTATACCGTATCGGGAGGCATCCTCCCACTCTGTAAGACCCAGCCGCTGCCTGTCCTTCGCCTGCTGCAGGGTCAGCCTGACGGGGTCCTCCTTCAGATAGTCGAGCAGCTCCCCGATTCCCTCCCGGGTGATGTTGCTCACCTCAAAAATGCGCTCACAGCCGGAATTGATCATCCAGTTTTTCACCATGGGAACATTGGCGAAGGGGGAGTCGATCTTTGTAATAATACCGATGAGCGGCCGGTTGGTAAAGCACTGGCAGTTCGCCTCAAACACGCTGAAGGGCTCATCCGCCGCCATCAGCAGGGCCAGCACATCCGCCTCAAAGGAAAAGCAGGCCAGCCCCAGTCCGCACCGCTTGGTCTCCGAGTACTCGCCGGGAGAGTCGATGATATCGGCCCCCGTGTTGGTGTACTGGGTTTTATGGTAGTGGAGCTCTTCGCCCTTGAGCACCTGGGTCAGGGAGGTCTTTCCCGCCTCACTCCGCCCCATCAAAAATAATTTTTTCATATCCGCTCTTTAACTCTCCGTGATCTCGCAGACGGTGAAGTGCAGCTCGTGCCGGAAGAACGCGAGGACATGCTCCATGGCGCTCCTGACCTCCGCCCGGGAGCCCAGAAGGATGACCGCCCCGCTGAACCGGTCCAAAAAGCCCAGCTCCACATCGCCGCTCTTCATGGCGATGTCCGCCGCCGCCACCGTGGCCTCCCACGGCGTGATGTGCAGCAGGCCGATGGATTCCCCGGTGTGGTCCTCGCCCTGGTGGGTCCCGATGTGGAGGCCCAGGTTCTGATAGATCCTCGTCTCGGACACGCCGATGAGCTGCGCCAGGGAAATCTCCCTTCCGATCACCTTTACCCGGACCAGGCGCAGGTCCTTCCCCTTCAGCTCTTCATATTTCCGGGAGAACACCCTCTCCAGGAACTCCTCCCGTGTCATGCGGCTCCCCATAGCTGAACTTCCTATCTCTTTGTGATATTGCACACGACGTATCCCAGCACATCCCGGAAGTAATTCACGATCTCCGTCAGCGCCGTGGTGACGTCCGCCAGTTCCCCTGTGATGATCACGGTGCCGGTAAAGCGGTCGGCAAAGCCCAGATATACGTCTCCGCTCTTGACCGCGATATCGGCCGCGATTACCGCGGACTCCGGCGGCGTCAGATTCATGATGCCGATGGCGGAGGTGCCGTAATCCACAGAGGGATTGAGTCCCAGCTTCTGATAGATGATGGGCGCAGGCCCGCCGATCACATGGGCAAAGGTGATCTCCTTCCCCGCCACCGTCTCCTGTACGATTCTGATCTGATCGTTCGCACCGCTCATAGGATCCCGTCCCCCTGCGTTTGTAATGTGGAATGTATTCATTATACTCTCATTTTCTCAAAACTGTCAATCGGCAGTCCCCGCCGGTGAATCAGGTGACCTCTTTATTCGGCGCGCCCTTTCATTGACGTTGCCCACCGGCGGGTGATATAATAGGTACAATCGTCGCTTCGGCTCAAAATTGGGAGGGAGGCCCCGCCGTGAAAGCCCTGGTACTAGAGAGAGAAGCCATCCGGCGCAATGCCGCCGTAATCAAGGAGAAGGCGGGCGCCGCCGCCATTTACGCCGTCCTCACCGGAGACGCCCACGGGGCCGGCCTGCTCGAAATGGCAAAGCTCCTGCGTGAGGAGGGGATCGGGCGCTTTGCCGTGTCCGAGCCCTCGGATGCCGCCGCCCTGCGGAAGGCCGGCTTTGTGGACGAGGAGATCCTGATGCTCCGCTCCACGACGGACCGGGAGGAGCTGGAGCAGCTCATCGACCTGAACGCCGTATGTACCATCGGCTCCTATGACACCGGCGTTGCGCTCAACGGCCTGGCGGAGGCCCGCTCCACCGTGGTGGAGGCCCACATTCAGGTGGACACCGGCATGGGCTACGGAGGGTTTCTCTCCGGGGAGCCGGACAAGATCCTGTCCATGTACCGCTACCTTCCCAACGTGGCCATCTCCGGCATCTATACCCAGATGCACGCCGCAGCGGGCGGAGAGCGGGGCGCGTCCGCCCAGTTAGAGGAGTTCCAGCGGGTGGTGGAGGCCGTCCACGCCGCCGGGTTCGAGACCGGGGTGATCCATGCCGCCGGCTCCAGCGCACTGATGAACTACGAATTCGCCCGGCTGGATGCGGTGCGGGTGGCCTCCGCCTTTCTGGGGCGGTGCCGACGCACAAGGGGCGACGGCCTCCAGAAGGTGGGCTATGGCGAGGCCACGCTGGAGGAGATCCGCTGGCTCCCCAAGGGCCATACTGTGGGCAACAGCCGTCTGATCACGATGAAAAAGCCCACCCGGGTGGCCGTACTGCCCGTGGGATATCAGAACGGCCTCGGCGCCCAGCGGCCCGGGGAGAGCGGCCTGGCCGCCCTGCTGCGCTACTGGTGGGGGACCCGGAGACAGTCCGTCCACATCGGAGACCAGCGGGCCATGGTCATCGGCCAGATCGGGGCGCTGGAGACGCTGGTGGATGTGACCGAGCTCAAGTGCAAGCCCGGCGACATCGCCGTCTTCGACCTCGACCCCCTGTATGCCAGGGGGATGAAGCGGGAATACCGATAACAAAAAGATACAGGGCGGCTCCGCCGCCCGGAACGGAGCGTAAGCATGAGAGCAGTTGTGACAAGGGTGGCCTCCGCATCGGTGACCATCGCGGGAAAGGTCGTGGGCGAGATCGGCCGCGGCTTTCTGGTGCTGCTGGGCGTGGGGCCCGACGACACAGAGGCCCAGGCCGACAAGCTGGCCGACAAGATCGTGGGCCTGCGGGTCTTTGAGGATGAAAACGAGAAGATGAATCTGAATCTCTCCGCCGTAGGCGGTCGCCTCCTGGTGGTCTCCCAGTTCACCCTGTATGCCGATACCAAGAGCCGCCGCCCCGGCTTTACCGGCGCGGCCAAGCCGGATGTGGCCGTCCCCCTTTACGAGCGGTTTCTCTCCGCCTGTGGCCGGCTGGGTTTTCCGCCGGAGCACGGGAGCTTTGGCGCTGATATGCAGGTCGCCTCCGTCAACGACGGACCGGTGACCATTCTGTTTGATACCGACAACATGTGAGGAGCGTGTGCTTATGATCGTCAAAACCATGCCCGTGGGGCCCATCGGCACCAACTGCTATCTGCTGGGGGACGAGACCTCCAAGGCCTGCGCCATGATTGACCCCGGCGGGGACCCCGATGATATCCTGTCCATGATCCGGGAGGCCGGGTTCGCCCTGAAGGCCATCCTGCTCACCCACGGCCACTATGACCACACCGGCGGCGTGGCCGGGCTGGAAGCGGCCTTCCCCGGCACGCCGGTCTATCTCCACCGCGCCGACGCCGAAGGGGTCAACCCGACCATGTTCCCGCCGCTCCCCCGGGAAGTCCTCCGCTTTTACGACGAGGGCGACACTGTGGCGGTGGGCGGCCTGACTGTGGAGGTCCTCCACACCCCCGGCCACTCCAAAGGCTCCGTGGTGCTGAAGACCGGCGACATCCTGTTCACCGGCGACACGCTGTTCCGGGGCTCCTGCGGGCGCACCGATCTGCCCGGAGGCAGCTATCAGGAGATCATGACCTCCCTGGCCCGCCTGGGCAGGCTTGCCGGCGACTATCGGGTCTGCCCCGGTCACGAAGGGCTCTCCACCCTGGACGCGGAGCGGAGAAGCAATTACTATCTGATGGAGGCCCTGGCGGAGCAGCCGTGATGCTCTACCTGAACGGTCACAATTACAAATACGCCGCCGAACAGATGCTGCTGTCCCCACGGGATGTCCCATCCCGCGGGGCCCCTGTTCTTTTTCTTCCTCGGGGCAAATGAATTGCCCCTGCGGCAAGGTTTTGGCCCCGGGCC
>Ga0129308_1000150_pt1 | contig 120683 bp, 106 predicted proteins | sample L827metagenome_FD_94440 | JGI IMG/M metagenome (GOLD analysis project Ga0129308, IMG submission 94440) | Ring-tailed lemur group fecal microbial communities from Wisconsin, USA - L827 metagenome | ecosystem: Host-associated > Mammals > Digestive system > Large intestine > Fecal | place: USA...
ATCTGATCAAGGCAACAAGTGACAAAGGATTCCGGGAAGTGCTTTATAAGGAATATGGAATTAAAAACCAGATTTGATAAGATTTTCAGTGTCCTCCGTGTATAAAACGGAGGATTTTTTTCAGGATAAATGCTATAATGGCGTCATATGGGCTGCGGGGCTGCCGGACGGACGAGGCAGTGCCGCACTGGAATACAGAGAACAAGGGAGCGGATACAATGGAAAAAACAATCTTATTGCTGGGAAATCCGGATTTATATCAGGTCTGTGAGGAAGTAAAACAGGAAGAACTGGAACAGATGAAATCCTTAAAAAAAGACTTAAGGGATACACTGCTAGGTTTCCGCACACGGTATGGAGCGGGACGTGCCATTGCCGCGCCCCAGATCGGAGTGAGAAAACGCGTTATATACAGACATTTGGATACAGAGATCCTTTTTATTAATCCATGGCTGGAGTTTCCCGATGAGGAGGAAATGGAAGTATTGGATGACTGTATGTCATTTCCTGATTTGCTGGTAAAGGTGAGAAGACGCAGGCGCTGCATTATCCATTACAGGGATGAACAGTGGAACGAATGTGCCATGAAGCTGGAGGGGGACATGTCGGAACTGCTCCAGCATGAGTACGACCACCTGGACGGAATACTGGCCACCATGAGGGTAGTGGATCAGCGGGCGTTTGTAATGAAAACACATTAAGCGCGCCAAACCAAACATAAGGAATATACCGGGCAGGATATGCTGGCGGAAGCGCATGGGTAGAAAGCATGGGCAGGAAACGCCTATAGATGCATCAGCAGAATGCGCCCGATTACATACAGATAGGAGAACTGGGGATTTTATGACCATTGACAGAGATTCATTTTTAAAAAAATATAATATAGAACTGGAAGACTTCCAGGCGGCCGGCATGCCATGGGAGGAACTGGCAGCTATCTATGAGGACTATCAGGCAAACGAGGGTAAGCTTCGCAATATAGGTAAGGATTTTGTGTATGACTACCTCTATGATATTGAAAAGGCGGGAATCCATTCCTATCGCTACAGAACAAAGGATCCGGGACATCTTCTGGAGAAGATCATACGCAAAAGAAATGAACAGTTTGACCGGTTCGAGACGATCAACAGGGATAATTACTACAAATATGTGACGGACCTGATCGGCATCCGTGTGTTTTTCCTGTACCGGGAGGATTGGATCCATTTCCATAGTTATATTACAACTGTGTTTGAAAATGATCCGGACCTTTATGTGGTGGACCGGATCCACGATTTTGATGAGAATCCCAGACATTACTATATTGCGGAACGCCCTAAGGTTTACCGCAGGAATGGGGACACCAGGATCTATGATGATAATCTGATCGAAATAAAATCTGACGGGATTTACAGATCCCTCCACTATATCATCAAGTACAAGGGATATTATGTTGAGATCCAGGGAAGGACCCTGTTTGAGGAGGGCTGGAGCGAGATCGACCACGATATCGTGTACCCGTACTTTAAGGATGATGAGATGCTGAAGGATTTCTCCACGTTATTGAACCGCTTGTCCGGAATGGCGGATGAGATGAGTTCTTATTTCCGCAGGATGAAGAATGCCAAGGAGGCATGGGAGCGCAAACTGGAGGAAGACGGAAGGCCGGGGGAATGGGAGGATGGGGAATAGGGCAGAGGAAAATAGTGTAGTGGAAAATAGTGTGGAGGAAAATAGTGTGGAGGAAAATAGCACAGAGGGGAAATTGTCTTTGTTGTCTCTTGACGAACTGTGGGAACTTTTTCCCATTTTCCTCACAGAGCATAAAGATGAGTGGTCCGGCTGGTTTGAGGAAGAAAAGCTGGCGTTAGAGTGTGTACTTCCCATGGAACGCACTGCAAGGATCGCCCATGTGGGAAGTACGGCCATTAGGTCCATCTGGGCAAAACCGATCGTGGATATACTGGTGGAAATGACGCCGGAAGGAGGGATGGAGGAATTCAGATCCTCAATCTTACAGGCAGGCTATACCCTTATGTCTAAAAATGAGAGCAGGATGTCCTTTAACAAGGGATATACCGGAGCAGGGTTTGCCGAGAGGGTATTTCATCTGCACCTGAGAAAAAGCGGGGATCACCACGAACTGTATTTCAGGGATTACATGAGGGAACATCCTGAGGCAGCCGGGGAATATGAGGCCTTAAAGCTGAAGCTGTGGAGACAGTATGAACACGACCGGGATGCCTATACGGAAAACAAGTCCGAGCTGGTGAACAAATATACTGCTATAGCCAGGACGGAATATAAGGGCAGATATGATGGGGAATAGGAGGGGGATATATGGTTTTTGAACCTGCTGTGATGAAAGAGACGGACAGGCTGAGGATAATTGCCAGGGAATCAGAGGCCCACTGGGGATATGATAAGGCATTTATGGATACATTTGACAGGACGTTTAACATTACCGGGGAATTTATAGCCAGGTACCCTGTTTTTTGTGTCAGGGAACATGGGGAGATCACAGCCTTCTGGGGCGGTATGCCTGAGGAGAATGTTTTTCATCTGGAGTATTTTTACATAGGCAGGCAGGTGATAAAACGGGGATATGGAAGACGTATGTGGGAGCATATGACTGCCTGGTGCAGGGGAGAGGGGATGGAGAGGGTCATCTTTGTCACCAGCTGGCAGGCGGTTGGATTTTATGAAAAAATGGGTGCGTTACAGGATGGGGTATCCCGGTCATTGATCGATGGCAGGGATATTCCTCGTTTTATATATTGCATAAAGCAGGGAACCTGTCTGGATCTAAAGTCCTGCCCATAATTTCAGCCTGGCAAAAAAAGTCGAGTGCCTTTTGGCAATAACCGGTACAATCATATACGAAAGGCGGTGAAGAGCAGATATGGAGGAACAGATCGAAGCCGTGCAGAGAATGCAGGATTATATCCAGGCACATTTGAATGAGAGCATCACTCAGGCGGATCTGGCCAGGGTATCCCTGTATTCCCCTTGGTATTCCTACCGGCTGTTTGTGCGGCATGTGGGGATGACGCCATCGGATTACATCCGCAGGTTCAGGCTGTCACGGTCCGCCATGCAGCTCAGAGATGGGAGGGCCAGGGTGACGGACACTGCATTTGAAATGGGGTTTGGCAGTGTGGACGGATACCAGCGGGCATTCTTTAAGGAGTTTGGCTGCAATCCGGGCAAGTATGCAGTGAACCCTGTTCCCATCAGCCTTTTTACACCGTATGGAGTCAAGTACCGGCATATCAGAAGGGAGAAAAACATGGAACAGGTAAAAAATGTGTTTATTCAGGTGATGGAGAAACCGGAGCGCAAGGCCCTGATCAAAAGGGGGATCAAAGCAGAGGAATATTTCTCCTATTGCCAGGAAGTGGGATGCGATGTATGGGGATTGCTTACCAGTATCCGATCCCTGTGCGGGGAGCCGGTATGTATGTGGCTGCCCAGGCGCTTCATAAAGCCGGGAACCTCACCCTATGTCCAGGGGGTTGAGGTCCCCGCGGACTATGAGGGCGAGATCCCGGAGGGATTTGACGTGATGGCGCTTCCCGCCTGCAGGTATCTTATGTTCCAGGGGGAGCCTTTTGCTGAGGAGGATTACTGTCAGGCAATTGAGCAGGTCCAGGAAGGGATTAAAAAATATGACCCATCGGTGATTGGTTATCAGTGGGATAAGGATAATCCGCGCATTCAGCTGGAGCCTGTGGGGACCAGGGGATACATTGAGCTTTTGCCTGTGAAGCCCGTTTAGGGGAATCACAGGTGTGCCAATGCTTTAAATTGGAAACAATGGTTAAAAAGCAGTTAATTTGCTTGCAATTGCTTTCTTATCATATATAATCGGTACTGTATTACTGAGATGTGTGAATGAGGATATAATAGTACGGGAAACCATACCCTCAGTGGACAAGGGGACGCACTGTTTTGCACCACAGATTTGTGATTCCGGGGCGTATGTGCCATTGTCCACTGAGGGTAGGACCGATAGATATCATAAGGAGGCGCGCATGAGAGGCGTAGAGACACGTATACAGGAAATCAGACACAGGATATTCACGGAAGTGGCGCGTATGGCTTACCATACGGAGTGGCCGGTGGACAAGAGGATTGAAGAACTTCCCTATAAGATCATACCGGGGGAGGTGGGAAAATTCCGCAATGATGTTTTTTTGGAGCGTGCCATTGTGGGGGAAAGGCTGAGGCTGGCCATGGGACTCCCCTACCGCAGCGCGGCCGAGTCTGCTCCGATATCGGATAATATCGGAGCGGCGGACCAGTCTGAGACATACTATACCCCGCCGCTGATCAATGTGATCAAGTTTGCCTGCAATGCCTGCCATGAGAAGCGGGTGGTTGTGACAGACGGCTGCCAGGGCTGCCTGGCCCACCCCTGCGTGGAGGTATGTCCAAAGGATGCGGTTAGTATTGACCGTTCCAATGGCCGTTCCCATATTGACCAGGATAAATGCATCAGGTGCGGCCGGTGCGCTGAGGTGTGCTCCTACCATGCCGTTATCGTGCAGGAACGGCCATGTGCGGCTGCCTGCGGAATGGACTGTATCCATTCAGATGAAAACGGTAAGGCGGACATTGATTATGATAAATGCGTATCCTGCGGTATGTGCCTTGTAAACTGCCCCTTTGGAGCCATTGCGGATAAGTCCCAGATATTCCAGGTGATCCGGGCCATCCAGTCGGGAGAGCGCGTGTATGCTGCGGTGGCGCCTGCATTTGTGGGACAGTTTGGCCCAAAGGTAACGCCGGGAAAGCTGCGTGCAGCCATGAAGGCCCTTGGGTTTGCGGACGTTTTTGAGGTGGCGGTGGGGGCTGACCTGTGTGCCACCCAGGAAGCCATTGATTTTATGCAGGAGGTACCGGAAAAGCTGCCATTTATGGCTACATCCTGCTGCCCTGCCTGGTCCATGATGGCAAAGAAGCTGTTCCCTGAACAGGCGGACTGTATTTCCATGGCGCTGACCCCCATGACCCTGACCGCGCGGCTGATCAAGCGCCACCACAAAAATGCAAAGGTGGTTTTTATTGGCCCGTGTGCGGCTAAAAAGCTGGAGGCCATGAGGACGGATATACGAAGCGATGTGGACTTTGTCCTGACATTTGAGGAAATGACCGGAATATTTGACGCTAAGCATTTGGAAGTGGAAAAAATGGAGGAGGATCCGGACGGCGTTAACGATGCGTCTATGGATGGACGTAACTTTGCCGTGTCCGGCGGTGTGGCCAGATCCGTGGTGGATGTGATCCATAAGCGTTTTCCGGACAGGGAGATCAAGATTGCCAACGCAGAGGGTTTAAAAGAGTGCAGGAAACTTCTGACCATGGCTAAGGCGGGGAAATACAACGGATACCTGCTGGAAGGCATGGCCTGTCCGGGCGGATGCGTGGCAGGGGCAGGAACCATGCAGCCCATTAAGAAATCCCAGGCAGCGGTCAATCTATACGCTTCCAAGGCAAAACACAAAAACTCCAATGAGACGGAGCATGTAAAAGAGCTGGATAAGCTGGTGGATTAAAACCCCTTAGCGGCGGGCGGGGCCGGGAGATACCAGATAGACGACCCACCACAGGGAAACTGCCAGCAGCCATCCGATGCCGGTGGCCAGGGCCACGGCGTTTAACCCGGCGGATCGGACAAACAGCCATGAAAGGATAACTCTCAGGGTGATGTGCATGGTGGCTCCGATGATGGGGACCGTGACCCGTCCGTTCCCCTCAAAGTATCCCACCAGGCCATTGCCTATAAAACAAAGGACATAAAAGCAGGAGATGACTTTTAAATAGCCGGTCCCCTCTGAGAACGCTGTTCCCTGACCCGTACCCAGCATAAAGGACATGGCCAAGGATGCGGTGAGATACATGATAAGGGAGCAGAGTACGCCCATGCCTGACAGCATGGCAGCGCCGGTTAGAAATCCCTTTCTGGCCCTTCCTTTGTCCCTGTTCCCTATATTCTGGGCAATGAATACCGAGACAGAGGCAGAACCGCTGTCGCCAAAGGAATTGGCAAATCCCTCGATCCTTCCTGCGGCAGTATAGGCAGCGATCACATCAGTGCCCAGGGTATTGACAGAACCCTGTACCAGCATTTTTCCGATATAAACACTGGACTGGTGGATGGCCGTCACGGAGCAGTAGGCCCATGTCCGTTTGAGAAGTGACGGGTCCACGGCGGCATCCTCACGGCAGAACATCAGGTCCGGGGCTTTGCACTTTATATAGAGAAGGCAGAGGACCACGGAAATACCCTGGGACAGGATGGTGGCCCAGGCAGCACCGGGAATCCCTGTGCCAAGTACTGCCACAAACAGCAGATCCAGTGCCAGGTTGGAGCAGACTGCAATTGCCAGAAACAGGAGGGCGGCCTTGGTATCGCCTGCCGCGCGGAGCACCGCACTGCAGAAATTATAGAGAAATGTGGCGGCCAGCCCGCCGAATATGACCATCAGGTATGTACGGGCCAGCGCGGCCACTTCGCCGGGAGTACGGATCATGCGGAGTATGGGGGAAAGAAGCAGGATGCCGGACAGGCTGAGGGCAGCTGTAAACGCTGCTCCGGATACAAGGGAGGTAAAATACTCCCTTCGGAAACTCCTCTGATCCCCGCATCCGTAAAACTGGGCAAGGATAATGGATATGCCGGTGCAGAATCCATTGATGACAAACACAAACAGATTCATCACGGTACCGGACACTCCGATGGCTGCAAAGGCAGCCGGACCCGCATATCGTCCCACTACCAGGGCATCAATGGTGTTGTAAAACTGCTGCAGGATATTTCCCATAATAAGGGGAAGCGCAAGTGAAACCAGCTGTCTTTGAATGTTACCTGAGGTCAGATTCTTCATGGAAATGATTCCTTTCACCAGTTATTTTCCTTTCTTTAAGGATAAAAGGAAAATGAATGATTGTAAAATGCCTAATTTGTGGTTAAAATATAAACAAGTATTTATATTTTAACCATAAACTAGGAGGTTGGGATGACAGAACTGGAGATCGAGGCTTTTTTAGCTATTGTAAGGACCGGAAGTATTTCGGCGGCAGCCCAGAAGCTCTATGTGACCCAGCCGGCCCTCAGCCGCCGCATCCATGCTCTGGAGCAGGAGCTGGGGTACAGTCTTATGGTCCGCAAAAAGGGAGTGAGGAGCATAGAACTTACATCCCAGGGAAAGGCGTTTATTACCCTTGCTGAAAAATGGAAAACAGTTTGGAATGAAAGCAGGGAACTGGGCAATCCGGACCGGAGCAGGACCTTTCATATCGCATCCGTGGGAAGTGTGAGCACATACCTGCTTCCAAACGTGTTGGAGCGCTTTATGGAGCTGAGACCGGACTGCTCCCTGAATTTTCATCACTGTCATTCCCTGGAGAGTTACGGTTATGTGGAGAGCGGGGAGATGGATCTGGCCCTGATCTCCGATGATATGTTTTCACACACTGTGGAGACAGTGCCTGCATTTAAGGGAAAAATGGTGTTGGCAACCCGGCAGAGCTTTGAGCACAGTCCCGGTCCCCTAAGCCTTGATCCAAAAAAAGAGATACGGCTTCCCTGGGATCCTGAATATGACTTGTGGCATGATTACTGGTTTGGTCCCCGCGTGCGCCCCAGGGTGATGCTGGACCAGATGTCACTGATGGAGTATTTTCTCCGCGAAAAAGAATGCTGGGTCATTGTTCCGGAGTACATTGCCAGGATCCTGACGGATCAGGCAAAGGACAGAGGGGGGCTGAACCTGTATGAGATGGAAGACGGTCCGCCGGAGTCTGTGATCTATTATCTGATAAAAAAGGGCCGGAGCCCTGCCCATGCGGCGGGATTCCTGGAGGTGATGAGACAGGTGCTGGAGCATCAGGAGGGAGTCACGGTTCTGATGTAAAATAGGATGTGTATGGAGAAATCCGGATGGAATAAAGTGTAATATCCGAAAGTGGAGGATGCAGATTGAAGATACGGATCGTAGTGGATAATAACACGCTCATTGACCGCTATTATGTGGGGGAACCAGCTGTTTGCTATTATATTGAGATGAATGGGAAACGGATCCTGTTTGATACGGGATACTCGGATGTGTTCCTTGCAAACGCCAAAGCCATGGATATCGATCTGAGAAGCCTGACCCATATTGTGCTGTCCCATGGCCATAATGACCACACAGGCGGACTGGCTTATTTGTTGAAATCAGACCTTCCGCCCTGGGTACGGCTGGTGGCCCATCCGGGGTGCTTTGAGGCCAAGGCAGTGGAACATGAGCCGGTGGGTGCTCCCGTCTCCCTTGGGGATATTGAGAACAGGTTTCAATACATACCTGCCGTTCGGCCATGGGATCTGTCAGAAGGCGGACAGGACTGCGTGTTCCTGGGACAGATACCCAGGAAGCTTGAATTTGAGGGCCGGGACGAGATCGGATTGCGCAGGTGCGCGAATGGATGGCAGGGGGACCGGCTGGAGGATGATTCGGCCCTGGTGTGCAGGCTGAAGGACGGGCTGTTTATTGTCACAGGGTGTTCCCACAGCGGGGTATGCAATATTGTGGATTACGCAAGGAACGTGTGCAGAGAATCCAGGATTGTGGGGATACTGGGCGGATTTCATCTCTTTGATGTGGATAACCGGCTGGATAAGACCATTGAATTCATGAAAAAGGCACGGGTGGGAACCGTGTATCCCTGCCACTGCGTGTCCCTAAAGGCAAAGGCCAGGATGATGGAGCGGCTTTTGGTGGAGGAAGTGGGGGTTGGAACGGAAATTTGTCTGGAAGAAATTACTGCTTGACCTTTTTGCCATGATCTGATATTATCTGTACCATAAAGAGTTTGAAAGCGAGGCGTTTTTTTGTTAATTGTGTCTGTTTGTGGAAGATAATGAATCTATGGTGTACAAAGCAGGCTACGGTCCCATTGTGGATACGGGCATTGTTTTTGTACCTTTATCCATGACAGATGACCATATAGAGTGGCGGCGTGTCTGACAGCAATGTTTGGACATGCCTTAGAACGTACCTATGTGACACAGCCTGTTGGTGGATGTCCATGGGTTTTTTATTTTCCATTTTTATTCTGTAATTGTTTAGGACATCTGATGTGAAAATAGGTGCAAAAACGGACTTATAAGCAAGCTTGGCGCCGCCTTTGCACTCATTTTTCCGCTGTCCTGAACTGTTACTTTATTCTCTTGAACCGTATAACTGAAAGAATAGAAGGGAAAGACAGATACAATGACAGCTGTAATCAATCAAACATTTGAAGCATTAGCATTCACAGAGATATTAAAACAATTGGAGGAATATGCCAACTCTCCCATGGCAAAGGAGCGCATAAGGGCTTTGAGCCCATACCTGGAGGAGGGGGAGCTTCGCAGACAGATGAGGGATACCACCCAGGCCAGACAGATGCTGGATCTGCTGGGAAATCCGCCCCTTCCCATGATGGAGCAGGCAGAACATTTACTGGAAAAGGCGGTTCTTGGCGAACTGCTGCTGGCAGAGGAGATGGAGGAGATCGGGCTGTTCCTCACCGCGGTGGGCAGAATGCAGTCATATCTGGAACGGGGCAGGGAGCACCGCATCCCGGCTGCCTATTACAGCGATAACCTGATGCCTTTGACGGAACTCAGGGAGGAGATCCAGAGATCCATCCGCGGCGGAAGGATTGACGACCATGCTTCAGGCACTCTCAGGGATATCCGCAGGGAACTGTCGGTCCTGGAGGAAAAGATAAAGGAAAAGGCAGAGTCCTTGCTGAAATCACAGAAAAAATACATGACGGAAGGGTTTGTGGTTACAAGAAACCACAGGCTGTGTCTGCCGGTAAAGCGGGAATATAAATCCATGATCCCGGGCAGTGTGGTGGACAGTTCCTCCACCGGTGCAACTGTGTTCATTGAGCCACAGGCCGTGGCCAGGCTCCAGGACGAATATGATACGCTGAAGATAGAGGAGGACTGTGAAGAGCGGAAAATCCTCTATACCCTCATGGACCTGATCGCAAATGAGGAGGAAGCCCTAAAAGGCAACCTGGATACCTTGGCTAAACTGGATTTTATCTTTGCAAAGGGCAAGCTCAGCGCGCAGATGGACGCCAGGGAACCGCTGGTCAACACAGAGGGGCGTATCTGCCTGAGGGACGCCAGGCATCCCCTTCTCCCGCCGGAAACCAACGTGCCCCTGCAGTTTGAGATGGGCGGGGAAAGCCGTGGAATGATCATAACCGGACCCAATACGGGGGGGAAGACGGTTGCCATTAAAACAGTAGGGCTTTTTACGCTGATGGCGGGGTGCGGCCTGCACCTGCCTTGTTCGTATGGGGATGTGGCCATGAGGAATCAGATCCTGTGTGACATTGGCGACGGGCAGAACATGGAGGACAATCTTTCCACGTTTTCAGCCCATATAACCAATGTGCTGGACATACTGCGCCGGGCCACCGGAGACAGCCTTGTGATCCTGGATGAACTGGGGTCCGGCACCGACCCGGCAGAGGGCATGGGGATTGCCATTGCCATATTGGAGGAACTGCGCCATCGGGGCTGCCTGTACCTGGTAACCACCCATTATCCCGAGGTGAAATCCTATGCCAGGAGACATGGGGAGATCATCAGCGCCAGGATGGCATTTGACAGGGAAAATCTGAAGCCGCTTTATGGGCTGGAGATGGGAAAATCGGGGGACAGCTGTGCTCTTTATATTGCAAAACGTCTTGGAATGCCGGCCCATATGCTGAAAGTGGCGGCGGGAGAGGCGTACGGCCAGGTAAAGGAGAGCCTGAACAAAGAATTGGACCTGGAACACCCGGGCGGGGAAGAACTGGAGAGGATCTATGTGCCCGGGATTACACCCATTAAAAGAAAGACGGAATCAAAGGATGTGTCCGGTGTTTTTTCACGGGGAGACAGCGTAAGCGTGGAATCCACCGGGGAACCGGGAATCGTGGTAAAGCCGGCAGATGTGATGGGAAATGTTCTGGTACAGGTCAAGGGAGAAAAGCGTATGGTGAACTATAAGCGTTTAAAACTCAGGGTAAAGGCTTCCCAGCTGTATCCTGAGGACTATGATTTCTCCATTATCTTTGACAGTGTTAAGACCAGGAAAGCCAGACATGATATGGACAGGAAGTACCAGAAGGATCTGGAGATACAGGTGGAGGATTATAAAACCGGTAAGCAGTGAGGGACAGAGGAGACGGGACTTCACTAAAGGAGGCTGGAAGTACGTATGATATGGATAGGGATTCTCATTGGGGTGCTGGCAGTGATCGGCGTGTATTTTTATGTTTATTTCAGGCGTATGATCGGCTGGCTGAGGAAAAAGAAAGGGGATACGGCCACACGACTGCTGTCAGGCTTCTGCGCAGGCGGGGCAGCGCTTCTAACCCTTAATATGCGCAGTATCTGGGCAATCGTGATGCTGCATTTGTTTGGTTTTGCCCTTTGCATGGAGCTGGTGCATGCTGTTATCCGATGGCTGACAGGCCGTCATATGGGAGAACGCAGGCCGGCGGGCCGTTATATGGGAGAACGCAGGCCGGCGGGCCGTCATAGGGGAAGACGCAGGACGGCAGACCGGCAGATGAGCGGCCGCCGGAAGACTGCCTTAGGGGAAGAAAACAGCCCGGACAGATGGGACGGTCTTTACCGCTGCGGGATTATTCCGATCCTGTGCACTGCCCTGACGGTGGGATACGGGTACTGGAATATGAACCATGTGATCCGGACCGATTACCGCATAAAAACAGAGAAAGACATCAGAGACCAGGGATATGTGATCGCCCTGGTTTCCGACCTGCATTACGGCACCACTATGGGAGCAAAAAAGCTTCGGGAGTATGCGGATATCATTCAGGACGCTTCAGCGGATATGGTGGTTCTGTGCGGGGATATGGTGGATGAGGGGACCACCAGGGAGCAGATGGAGGAAGCCATGGGAATCCTTGGTTCCATCCAAAGTCCCATGGGTACATTTTTTGTTCATGGAAACCATGACAAAACACGCTATGCAGGCAATCCGAATTTTACCGCAGAGCAGTTGGAGGACGCGGTCAGGAACGCCGGGATCCGGATCCTGGCCGACCAGAAGGCGGAACTTCCCGGCGGACTTCAGGTGGTTGGGCGGGATGACCGTTCATTCCCAAGGGGAGGGAGGAGAAAGAGCATAGAGGAACTGACAGAAGATATGAATCAGGACAAGTTCATCCTTTTGCTGGATCACCAGCCCTGTGAACTGGAGGCAGCAGACCGTGCCGGCTGCGACCTGATGCTGTCCGGCCATACCCATGCGGGGCAGATCTGGCCATCCGGCCTTATCAGCCAGGGGACGGGGATGGTGGAGTTGAACTATGGATACCGCATGATGAACCATCTGCAGGTAATCGTATCCTCGGGGATTGCCGGCTGGGCATATCCTGTGCGTACCAGCAAACACTGTGAGTATGTGATTGTCACGGTGGAAAGGGCTGAGTAACGAACACGCAGCATTTGGTGAAGATGTACAAAAACATACAAGGATTTTGTTGCACAATTCTCATTGACATTTTGATAGGATATTGTTTATACTAAATGCGCAATTAAAAAGAGAGCGTGTTACTGGTAATGCAGGCATTAACTATGAAAGAACATTGGAAGCAGTGTTCTTTATGGTTAATGCCTTTTTTGCATGTGCGGATCATGTGATGTGTATGGGTAATGCTTTGTGTGGTCAATACTGTACATATCGGGTGCCGCCCATACTGCCGGCAGCAGGAAGGTTATGGCTGATGCCTGTATGATCAGGACACGGAATAAAGAAAGAATGAAAAAAGACAGGAGAATGGAAAATGAAAGACAGGATATTTGGTGTACTTCAGCGGGTGGGCCGCAGCTTTATGCTTCCCATTGCAGTACTGCCCGTGGCCGGGCTGCTTTTGGGGATCGGCAGTTCTTTTACCAATGAGACAACCATTGCAACCTATGGACTGCAGGGAATCTTGGGAAGCGGAACCATGTTAAACGCTCTTTTGGTTATTATGAGCAAGGCCGGAAGCGTTATTTTTGACAACCTGCCCATTATCTTTGCGGTGGGAGTTGCCATTGGTATGGCAAAGGCGGAGAAAGAGGTGGCAGCCCTTTCAGCCATGATCGCATTTCTGGTTATGCACGTATCCATCAATGGGGTGCTTACCATCACGGGCAAGGTATTGCCGGACGGAAGTGTTGCGGCGGATGTGCTGGAGGGAACGGTTGCCAGCGTGTTTGGGATGCAGACGCTCCAGATGGGGGTGTTCGGAGGCATTATCGTGGGCCTGGGTGTGGCGGCGCTTCACAACAGGTATCACAAGATCGTGCTCCCAAATGCACTTTCCTTCTTTGGCGGTTCCAGGTTCATACCCATTATCTCCACCGTGGTATATGTGGGAGTGGGAATCCTTATGTATTTTATATGGCCGGCCGTACAGAACGGGATCTATGCCCTGGGAGGCCTGGTAACGGGGACCGGTTATCTGGGAACCCTGATCTTCGGAATCGTCAAGCGCTCCCTGATCCCCTTTGGACTGCACCATGTGTTCTATATGCCCTTCTGGCAGACCGCCGTGGGGGGTACCATGATGGTGGACGGGAATCTGATCCAGGGCGGGCAGAATATATTCTTTGCCCAGCTGGCATCCCCGGATGTGGTACATTTCAGTGCGGACGCAACACGGTACTTTTCCGGTGAGTTTATTTTTATGATATTCGGCCTGCCGGGCGCTGCCCTTGCCATGTACAGATGCGCAAAGCCGGAGCGGAAAAAGGCAGCGGGCGGGCTTCTGCTCTCAGCGGCCCTGACCTGTATGCTCACCGGTATCACGGAGCCCATTGAATTTTCTTTCCTGTTTGTAGCGCCCATGCTGTTTGTAGTGCAGGTGATCCTGGCCGGAAGCGCGTATATGATCGCCCATATCCTGAACATCGCGGTGGGGCTGACATTTTCAGGAGGCTTCCTGGACCTGCTCATATTCGGCATCCTTCAGGGAAATGCAAAGACCAGCTGGATAAGGATCCTGCCTGTGGGCGTGATCTATTTCCTTTTATATTATTTTATCTTCAGTTTCCTGATCAAGAAGTTTGACCTGAAGACACCGGGCAGGGAGGAAGAAGATGAGGAGACAAAGCTGTACACCAAAGCGGACGTCAATGCCAGAAAGTCTGCAGGTGCAGGGGATGGCGGCGAAGCCGGAGAGGATGAGGACCAGGCCAGCGCAGCCATTGCAAGAGGTCTGGGAGGAGCCGGTAATATCACTTCTGTGGACTGCTGTGCCACCCGTCTGCGGTGCTCTGTGGATACCCCGGAGCTGGTGAATGAGAAGCTGTTAAAGGCCACCGGAGCGGTGGGAGTAATCAAAAAGGGCCAGGGCATACAGGTGATCTACGGGCCTAACGTGACGGTGATCAAAGCCAATCTGGAGCATTATCTGGAGCATGCGCCAAAGATAAAGGAGACGGCTCTTTACGGCGGCAGTGAAAACAATGGCGGTAAGGACAGCGTGAAGCATGACGGGGAAGGCGGCAGCCCGGACCGGACGCCGGATGCAGGCCCTGATCAGGACAACATTCCACACACAGGCCGCCGCATTCTTCTTTCTCCATTTAACGGAACAGCGGCCCCCATTACGGAGGCTCCGGATGAGGCATTTGCCAGCAGGGCCATGGGGGATGGATACATGGTCATTCCCTCGGACGGCCAGGTGGTAGCCCCCGAGGACTGTGAGGTGGTGTTTGTGTTCCCGTCCAAGCATGCCATTGGCCTTAGGAATGCCCAGGGCATGGAGTATCTGATCCATGTGGGCGTGGATACGGTAAAACTTGACGGCAAGGGATTTGAAACCTTTGTCACGGACGGACAAAAGGTGGAAAAGGGCCATAAGCTGATGGAGTTTGACCTGGAATTTATCAGGAAACACGCGGCTTCAGACGCATGTATGACAGTGTTTACCGGCCTGAAGGAAGGGCAGGAGATCCACATGGAAAAAACTGGAGATGTAAAGGCACTGGAAGAAATCGCCTGGTACTGATGGCCAGATCATAAAAATCCTTCCTGCAAGTAGATGTTTTCATGGATTTTATGTATAATGGAAGCTGAGATGAGTACGAAATAAAAGGATCGGTCCTGTCAGGGAGGATTTTTATGTACCGAGTAATAAAGGTTTTAAATAATAATGGATTATTGGTTCTGGACGGGGAATCCGGCCGGGAAGTCATTCTTCTGGGAAACGGCATTGGATTTGGGCATAAGACCGGTGAGCGGATGGAATCTCCCGGGGAGGCGAAGCGGTATGAGCTGGTGAGCAGACAGGCATCGGCCCTGCAGCAGGTGAACAGCATAGACCCTGTGTTCATTGAGGCTGCGGGCAGGATCATTGAGGCGGCCGAGTCTGCCATGGGTCCTTTAAGCCACGATATCCTGATCCCCATGGCGGACCATATTGCCCTGGCCGTAAGCCGGGCAAGGGAGAACAGGGAGCTGCCCAATCCCTTTAAGTATGATATAAAGGCGCTCTTTGCCGGGGAATACCAGGCCGCCACGGAGGGAATCGGGATCATAAAGGAACTGGCAGGAGTCAGTATATCCGAGGATGAGGTGGGGTATATTACCCTGCACATCCACGCCGGGCTTTCCAGGGAGAATGTGGCAGCAGCCATGGAGGTCGCCAGGCTGGTGCAGGACAGCATCCGTTTGATTGAGAAAGAGATGGACTTCGGCCTGGCTTCGGACACCCTGGGATATAACCGGCTTGTGAGCCATATCCGCTATATGATAGCCCGGACAAGAAAAGGGGAGCGGGCCAATCTGGATATGGAGGACTATGCAAAGAAAAGTTTCCCCAGGACCTATGAGGCGGCAGACCATGTCTGCCAAAATATGGAACAGCGTCTGGGCGTTAAAGTGGCGCCGGAGGAGAGGGGATTTCTGGCCATACATATCCAGCGGGTCATGCAGGCGTAGAAGCTGACTGCGCGCTCTAGGACCTGCGCTCCGACAAAAAGAGTCCTGCCAGCGTGAGCAGGATGCCGCAGACAGCGGTTATGGTCACGGGCTCTTTTAATATGATGGCGGAGCTGACCGTGGTAATGACCGGAACCATGTAGATATACACGCTGGTCCTTACGGAACCCAGCAGCTTTACGGCCAGGTTCCAGGTGACAAAGCACAGGGCGGATGCGCCCAGCCCCAGGAACAAAAGGTTGCAGAGGTTCAGGGGATTTATGATCCGGTCCAGGGTAACATGAAAGTCCATGATTAGGATTGCGGGAACCATGAATAAAATTCCATAAAAGAATGTGCGCCTTGTGGTCTGTATCGTGCCGTAGCCAAGGGCGCTTATTTTTTTTGTCAGGGTGGAATAGACGGCCCATATGACAGCGGCAGCCACTGCCAGGACATCACCCACGGGGTTGATGGACAGGGCCGCGCTGCTTCCGAAGCTGATGAAGCAGATGCCTGCCATGGCCAGAAGAAAGCCTGTAAAAAAGCGCTTTCCCGGCCTGGATCCGCCCAGGAACAGGCAGTTGAGGATCGCTGTAAAAAAGGGTGCAATGCTGATGATGACGCCCACGTTGGATGCCAGTGTAAAGGTGAGGGCGATATTTTCCAGAAGATAGTACATGGTGATGCCGCAGAGGCCTGCTGCTGCAAAGAGATATTCCTGTTTCCGGGAATCCAGGACAAGGTTTCCGGGACACACCATCCACAGGGCCAGGTATCCGATGATAAAACGGATAAACAGGATCTCCACAGGGGAAAAGGATCTTAAAAGCACCTTGGTGGAAATAAAGGTGGTCCCCCAGATCAGGATGGTGACAAATGCGGCCAGATGGCCGGCGGGTGTTTTTTCATAGTTCATGACGCGGCTCCTTTTCCGGCTTGGCCGGTTCTGATGGATCTGAAAATATTTTTTGATATTGTCTGGGTGTCAGCCCGATGAATTCCTTAAAAAAGTTGGTAAAGTGGCTCTGGTCCGAAAAGCCTGCCATGGCAGCAGCGTCCACGGGCGGGATCCCCTGCTCCAGGAAATGCTTGGCCTTGTCCAGGCGTATGGTCTGGAGATAACGGTAGGGGGAGACGCCCACCTGTTTGGTAAAAGACCGCAGCAGGTAGGATTTGCCGAAGGTAGTCATCTCAGTAAGCTCATCCAGGGAGATATTTTCTGAGAAATGCTCCTCCATATAAGTACACAGGGACTGGATCTGCGGGTTGGGACGGGATACGGCTTCCTCATCAAAGGGGGAGGCGTATTCCTGAAGGACCTGTTCCAGAAGAAAGAACATGGTCTCTTCCTTTTCAAACCTGGCCGCATGCCTGAGAATGGAATCATAAAGAGTGGCCACGGACCGGGCGATCTCGCTTCGGTAAACCACATTTTGTGTGAAATAAGGTTTAAAGTCTTTTCCGGTGATCTCCTTAACAAACCGCTCCATCACCTGGGGATTGATGTTCACGGCACGGTAATCCAGGGGCTCCCCGTCCAGCGGTCCGCAGCAGTGGTTGTCCCTGGGATTAAACAAAAGCAGATCCCCGGTACTCACATCATATTCCTGGTTCTTGCACCAGAGATGACGCTTTCCTCCCTCAATAAACCCAATGACGTAGAAATCATGAAAATGGTTGGGGAATTTCTGTACGATTCCGCTCAGCTGATAGGCTTCTATTTCCAAGTCGCGGTCATAGTGCACATGGCGCTGTTCTTGTTCCTGTAACATTTGATGTTCCTCCTGACGTAATCTGATCTGCTGTGAATACCGGCGCTATGGGCTATGATGAGTGTCCCGCAGCTTCAGGCAGTGTCCCGCGGCTATGACGGGGGGTATCATGGCTATGGCGGGCGTATCACGGCTACGGGTAAGTGTATCACGGTTTGGACGGGATTTCTTGTATGATATGACACTTGTATGTTGAATCCGCCTTGGCCGATGGGGGACAGCCCAGGCCGTTGGATTGTATAAAAAAGGGATGCCCGGGGCATCCGGGAATCCCTTTTTGTGGCTGCTGTTATGTTGACGATACCGTAGATCATGCACCAGAGCGTGGCTGAACATTGGGTTCTGACAGCTGTACCTTCCGCCATTGTTCCATTGTACCAGAATTTTCTGTATTATGCCAGCTTGGTCCCGGGCGGCGAAACTATCTTCAGGCCGATGTCGCTGTCTCCGTGCCCAGGCAGTTTCGATACAGCTCATAAAAGGATCCGGCGGTCAGGGTTTCCAGGAAGCCGGGAGAGGGAAGGCGCAGGAGACCTGAATCAGACATCCAGATATCCTTGGGACTTTGGGGACTGCAGCTGATCAGGCAGCCGTTATTCACATAGAAATGACTGATCTGCGGAGCCCGGAGCGCATTGATCACAGTTAAGGCGGCATCCTCCGGTATGGTCTTCCTGGCGCATATGTATGAGGGCACGGCCACGGCTCCGTCTGCGGGCCAGAATGCCTTTTTCTGCCTGCCGTCCGCACGGAGCGCATACACGGAGGGGACCAGTGCCAGGGCGGCTTCCCCTGTCCGCACACTCTGAAATGCCTGTATGGGCATGTGGGTCACGGTGCAGTTGGACAGAAAACGTCTGGCATTGTCCGGTCCGCAGGATTCCCAGATGGTCTTTACCACGGTCTTGGCCGCGGAATTTTCCACACCCCCAAAGGTCAGAGGGTATCCCTCCTTTACCAGCTGGTCCAGGCAGATGGAATCGCTGCCTCCGAATTTACGGCTGTCCGCAAAAAACACCAGAGGGATTGCCAAATAGGGCAGGAGGCAGTCACTGCGGTGCAGCCGGCGGACACATTCCGCCTGTTTTACAGGCAGGCAGTTCGCCAGGGGGTGAAGGCCTGACTCTGCGAGACGGATGTAGATCCTCTGGTCCTCAAAGACCTCCAAATCAGCGGACACCACAATATCGGGAAGGATTGCTTCCGGCTCCATCAGGTATTCGGACATATGGTGGGAATATCCCAGACCAAAACAGCGGACATTGAGGTCAATCCCCTTTTGTCTGAGATCGGACCGGATCCGGTCTAAAAAAACAAGCTCCTGCCTGTGCAGGATACAGATATTATTCCAGTAGAGTTGGATCTTGATCATATAAGGGTTTCTCCTTTCCGCAGTCTGGACTGCAGGAGCATCTGCTCCTCATACACCTGGTCCAGACGGGCAAACAGCCGGGTCTCCTCAGGGGTGCGTGCAAGCACGGCCCGGACAGCCCCGTTGTCCATAATGATCCTTTTGCGGGCCATCAGGGCCGTGTGCGGGTCATGGGTGACGATGAGCACCAGCTTTTTACTGTTTGTGAGCAGGTGCAGGGCTTTTTTCTTGTCGATCCCGGCATTTTCTATTTCATCGATCAGTATTACCGGACTGTCACACACCAGCGCAATGTCGGCAATCATCAGTGCCCGGCTCTGCCCCCCGCTGAGCAGGTTCAGGTGGTCAGAGGAAAACACAGGTTCCGGTGTGATGGTATTGGCCATGTCCAGAATTTGTTTGGGCATCAGGCCGGTTTGATCCCGGCAGCGGCAGTGAAGAGCCAGAAAGTCCATCACCGTCAGGTCCAGCACAAACCGCATACTCTGGGAGAGATGGGCCACAAGCCGGCCGGAGACGGACTGGCGGCTTCCAAATGGCACGGCTTTGCCGTCTAAGAGGATACGCCTTCCGGTTGGGGATTCCCCGTTTACCAGCTGTTCGATATCCTTGATCAGTCTGCTTTTGCCTGACCCCGTGTTGCCTGCCACCGCGCACAGATCTCCGGGTCCCAGGACCAAAGGGGCAAATGCTTCCGGCCTTTGATCCTTTCCGCGGCCGGGATGGATGGTTAACTGGTTCATCACAATACCTCCTGAAAGTCGATTTTCCCCACCACACCCTGCTGGAAGGAGCTGCCCACCCTCTGTTCCCCTACGCAGTAGGAGCAGACACCGGCCGGCATGGTGTGGCGCAGGCAGTCATGTTCAAAGCCCGCGCTGTCAGGAAGGGACAGCAGCCAGTCCCCCAGGAATTCTACACCGTAGCCTGCCAGTGCATCCACGGGAAAGATCCTGGCGCCTGGATTCAGCTCCTTCAGGTTCCAGTGTATGATCTCCAGTTCAGCCTGGGATACCATATCGGTTTTGGTTGGGACGATAAAATCCGCCTGAAGCAGCATGGGACCCAGCTGCCCGGGAGCGCGGCAGCTGGCCGTGCAGTCCAGGATGCAGCCTGCAATGGAATGAACCGTGGCAGGGGAGCACCGGTGGCAGAGACCGGCTGTCTCAATAAAGAGAAGACTGCAGTTTTGCCGGTCGGCATAATCCCACAGTTCCGGCAGATTGGACACCAGAAAGTGGTCGGGACAGATGTCCCGGCTGATTCCTGAGACTGCCGGGATCCCCATGCTTTGATAGAGCGCTGCATCCTCTGTCATCAGGCAGTCGATCTTGCAGACCATGGGGGATTCCCCTTTCTCCCGCATATAGGGAAGGAGGGTGCGGAGCACGGACGTCTTTCCCACAGCAGATGAGCCGGAGAAAAGAATGGTTTTCTGGGGCATGTCAGGTACCTTCTTTCATTTTTAATTGGAAAACAGCATACCAGAAGGCATGGATTCCGTCAGTATCAGGTGAGACCTTATAGAGAATTTTTTTTCTTGATATTTAAATGGCGGTATGTTACTATTTTGGTTAGTTTAAACTAATTAGAGTAAATCATAACTAACCCATATCGCACTCTATAAGGAGGGGAGGACCAATGTGCCAGGAAGAAATCCAGGAGGCGGTTTGTGCCTCTTCCCTGCTCCGTGACAGCGGGCTTTCCGCTGACTGTATGAAGGTGAGGAAATGTCACAAAGGGCAGATCATCAGTGACAGGCAGAAAGGGCAGGAAATTCTGGGACTCGTTGTTTCGGGCCGGGTGGATGTGTACAGCATTGCCCTGGACGGGCGCGAGATCCTGCTTTCACAGTTAAAAAGAGGGGATTGCTTCGGGATCATCAACCTGTTTACGGATACGGAGCTTCCCACGGTCTTAAGATGCCGCAGCGACACCACGCTTTTGATGATCCCAAAATCAAAGCTGATCGAGGCAATGGAAGCCAACGGATCCCTGGCGATCCGCTATGCGGGCGTCTGTAATCGGAAAATGCAGTTCTTGATCCGCCGCATTGAATTTCTTACAATGCAGTCGGGCAGGAAAAAGCTGATTCAATACCTGCTGATGCAGCCGGAATACCATGGGGAAGTATGTCTGGAGGAATCCAGGGAGGAACTGGCATCCGTACTGGGAATCAGCCGCGCTTCCTTGTTCAGGGAGCTGGCCCTGCTCCAGAACCGGGAACTGATCAGCCAGGAGCACGGGAGGATCAGGATATTGGACCGGAAGGAACTGGAAGACATACTGTATTGCTGCAGCTGACCTGCAAAGATGTTTCTATAACAATGAAGGGACAATGAGGAAAACCATGAAGAAGATAGCAATTTACGGAAAAGGCGGAATTGGAAAATCCACCACCACATCCAATCTGTCCGCGGCTCTGGCAGCCCGGGGCCTGCGCGTTATGCAGATCGGGTGTGATCCCAAGGCTGATTCCACGAAAAACCTGATGGCGGGAAAAAAGATACCCACCGTACTTGACCAGATACGTCAGAAAGAAGAGGCGGTGAGCCTGGAGGATATTGCATTTCGGGGATATGGAAATATTGTGTGCGTGGAATCAGGGGGCCCCACCCCCGGGATCGGATGTGCGGGAAGAGGCATCATTACTGCCTTTGAAAAACTGGAGGAATTGGAAGCATATGAGGTGTTCCGGCCGGATGTTGTTTTTTATGATGTGCTGGGGGATGTGGTCTGCGGAGGATTTGCCATGCCCATACGGGGCGGGTATGCGGACCATGTGATGATCGTCACATCCGGGGAGATGATGGCTCTGTTTGCGGCTGACAATATTGCCCACGCCATCCGCAATTTCGGGAAAAGGGGTTACGCAAAGCTGGCAGGCTTTATCCAGAACTCCAGAAATGTGGAGGGGGAGGACGAGCGGGTGCGCCTGGCGGCGGAGGAGAACGGAACAGGGATCCTCCACATCGTGCCCCGGGACCGGTCGGTACAGCTGGCGGAAAACCAGGGCATGACAGTGATAGAGGCATATCCGGACAGCCCTATGGCAGCCTGCTACCAGGCGCTGGCCGATAAGGTACTGGAGGTGACGGGAGTATGAGCTGCTGCTTTGAAAATACCCTTCACTATTCTTCCCCGGGTCACGGAGACTGGGGCGTTGTGAGGATCGGGATGCTGGCGCCGGAAAGCGTACAGCTGTTTGTATGTCCCAGTGCCTGCGGAAGGCATGGGGCAATAGGGGCCATGAAACAGGGGCTGAAGGACCGCCTTTTTTACCTGTATGTCAGCCAGAGCGATATTGTGGATGGATATGACCCGCTGATACCGGAGGCTGTAAAGAATGTGCTGGAGGCCCTGAAAAAACAGCCAAAGGTATTTTTTATCTTTGTGAGCTGCCTGGACGATCTCATCGGGACAGACCACGAGGCACTGCTGGAGGAGCTGGGAAACAGTTATCCCGGCATACAGTTTCGGGTCTGCCACATGAATCCCATTTCCCTGGGGTCCAAAACACCGCCTCCCGTATCCATCCAGAATAATCTGTACAGCCTTCTGGAGCCGGCACAGGACCGGGACAGCGGAGTAAACGCAGTGGGAAACCTGGAGCCGGTTGCCCTGTCCAGTGAACTTTACCCCTTCCTTAATACATACGGAGCCGGAGAACTGCGCCACATTTCCAGGTACACTGTATATGAACAGTACCAGGAGATGAGCAGAAGCAGGGCCAACCTTGTGATTGGGCCGCCCGGAAGGCAGGCCGCCGGGCAGATGGAGGAACGCCTGGGGATTCCCTGGGTCTTTATTCCGGTATCCTATGATATGGAAGAGATTGAGGGGGGCTATGCCAGGCTGAAGCAATTGCTTGCCCCGGATGCGGAGGACTGCTTTGACTTTGCCCCGGCCAGGGAACGGGCTTTAAAAGCAGTGGAGAGGGCGCGGCGGAGGGTGGGGGATATTCCTGTCATCATTGATGCGTCCGCCACGGTCCAGCCCTTTAGCATGGCAAAAGCGCTCCTTACTTACGGATTTCAGGTGACACGGGTGGAAGCCCAGGATTGTATGCCCTTTGACAGGGAACATATGGAATGGCTGGTACGGAATCATCCCAAGGTGGAGATCTGCCAGCCTGAACATCACCGCGCCGTGCTGTTTTCCCGCAGGCTGGAGTACAGCCTGGGAATCGGTGTGGAAGGGGCGTACCTGGCCGGCTCCAGGCATGTGGCGGATCTGTTTAATGACGCAGGCATGTTTGGCTATGACGGGATCGTCAGGCTCATGGGGCTAATGGAAGGCGCAATGGAGGCTGAGGTGGATTTGGAACAGATGATTAATGGATACGGATTGGTGGTGTGATATGGCTAAATTATCAATATGGCTTCCTCCCTTTTCCCCGGATTATTCCGGAGTTTCAGCGGTTCTCTTTGACCTGGACACGGTGACGGCAATGCATGATGCCTCGGGCTGTACGGGAAATTACACGGGGTATGATGATCCCAGGTGGTATGGTTCCCGATCCGGAATTTTCTGTTCCGGGCTCAGGCAGATGGATGCGGTGCTGGGGGATGATGAAAAACTTATGGAAAAGATGGAGGCGGCCGCAAAGGACTTAAAGCCGGATCTCCTGGCCCTGGTGGGAAGCCCGGTGCCCATGGTGATCGGGGCGGATCTGAAAGGGATCGCATATGAACTGGAGGAACGGACCGGGATTCCCGGTTTTGGCTTTGACACTACAGGCACGGCGTATTATGACAGGGGAGCCTTCCTGGCAGCCAGGGAATTGCTGGACCGGTTTGCGCAACCCGGGGAAATGCAGCAGGGCCGGGTGAATATCCTGGGCGCCCTTCCCATGGATTTTGGGGACGGAGAAAATATCAGCTGCCTTAAGACTTGTCTTAAACAGAATGGGTACGAGACAGGCCTGTGCCTGGCAATGGATTACAGCCTGGAGGATCTAAAAAAGGCCGCTAATGCCCAGGTCAATCTGGCGGTATCCAGATTTGGTTACCTGACTGCCCTGTATATGGAGCGAAGGTTCCACATCCCCTATCTTTGCGGTTTTCCGGTGGGGGAAAAGGGACAGGAGGATTGGCTGTCCGCTGTAAAAAGGGTGGCACAGACCGGGAGGACGGAAATGCTCTGGGAGGCGGATACATCCGTGGCTGACGCTGCATCCGCGACCGGCAGTTCCGCCCGCGTTCTGATCATAGGGGAACAGGTGATGTCGGACTCCATCAGGTATGCCCTGAACAGGGACTTTGGATTCACGTCCGTGACAGTGGGGTGTCTGTATGGAATGGAGCAGGCGCTGGCATCCCCCGGAGATATGGACCTTGGGGACGAGGGCCGGATCAGGGCGGCGGTTAACAGCCCGGACTATGAGATGATCATAGCTGACCCTTTCATCCAGCCTCTTTTGGAGGAGGGCTCAGACAAACAGTTTTTACCCATTGCCCAGTACGCGATATCCAGCAAACTGGGAGTGGAATACAGTGCCTGCGTTGCAGGCGTACATTTTAACCAATGGATGTGCGCTCGGAGTCTCCCCGGAACCCGTCTTTGGGGCTGATGTTCCGCCGGCCCCACACAGATCGGTCTGAGTGCCGGGAGATTCCAAGAGTACACATAGTTTCAAGGGAGGATAAACAAATGATCAAACGAAATGCAGTGACAGCCGCCTTGCTGGCGGCAGGTATGGCAATATCTCTCATTGGCTGTGGTTCGGGTGCGGCAGGAACCGCTTCCGTCCAGGACACCCAGGCCCGGGAAACGGTCCTGGACCATTCTCCGGACCAGTCCCCGGAGGGAGAGACGCGTATTGTGGTGGACCACACGGGAAGGGAGATTGAGATTCCGGCAGAGATCAACCGCATTGTCATCTCGTCCCTCCTGCCCCTTCCCTCCGTGTACAGCCTGTTTGAGGGCTCGGCGGAGAAGCTGGTGGGCATCCATCCGTCTTCCATGGCAGCGGCGGAGAATTCGATCCTGCCCAAGGTGGTGCCTGACATACTGGATGTAAACACGGATTTCCTTCAGGGAGGGGAGCTGAATATTGAGGAACTGCTGAACCTGAAGCCGGATGTGGTGTTCTACAGTGCCAACAATACGGAAGAATACGAAAAACTGGCGGCGGCAGGCATACCTGCGGTTGGGTTTTCCACCTCCAACTGGGACTTTGACTGTGTGGCAACCTTTGAAAACTGGGTAAAGCTCCTGGGTGAGGTACTGGGCCAGGAAGATAAGGCGGCCGGGATCGCGGATTATGGACACCAGGTATATGACGAGGTACAGGCTGTGCTAAATGGAGCAGGGGACATAGAAAAGCCAAGGGTATTGATCCTGTTTAATTACGCAAACGGGGTGATCAAAACCTCGGGCAGCAATTTCTTTGGACAGTACTGGATCGAGTCCACCGGCGGCATCAATGTGGCCGCGGACCTGACCGGAACGCTTGAGATCAACATGGAACAAATCTATGAGTGGGATCCCGATATCATATATATTACAAATTTCAGCCCCTATCTTCCTGAGGACCTGTATGACAACACCATTGAAGGCCATGACTGGAGCAGTGTGAAGGCGGTAAAAGAAGGAAAGGTCTACAAGTTCCCTCTGGGCATGTACCGCTGGTTCCCGCCTGCATCAGACACACCGCTGGTATTAAGGTGGCTGGCACAGAAAAACCAGCCCCAGCTGTTTGCGGATGTGGACATGGAACAGGAAGTGCGCACATACTATGAGCGTTTTTACAATGTGGCGCTGTCGGACGAGGACATCACACAGATCTTTAACCCGGCCAGGGAAGCGGCAGGGAACTAAATGCAGGAGCCTGGTATGGAGAAAATAAAAAAGAAACACAACCTGATGAGCCTTGTCATATTCCTTTTGCCCATTGCGGTAACTATTATCTGTATTGGAATCGGAAGGTATCATATATCGCCTCTGGAATCCCTGCAGATATTAGTGTCGCCCCTCACCGGGCAGGAGGTGGATCCCCAGGGCTGGTCCGTGGTTTATCATGTGAGGCTGCCCAGAATCATGCTGGCCCTTGTGGCCGGCATGGGCCTGTCTATATCAGGCGCGTCCTTCCAGGCACTGTTTTCCAATCCCTTAGCTACCCCGGATACGCTGGGGGTGGCCACGGGCGCATCCTTTGGCGCGGTGCTGGCCCTTTTGTTTACCAGAAATGTGTTCGTGGTGCAGCTGGCAGCCCTGGCCATGGGATTGGCAGCCCTGGCAGGAACCTGCATGATCAGCAGGCTCAATGGAAAAAGCAGTATCCTTATGGTGGTTTTGGGAGGAATGGTGGTGTCATCCCTGTTCCAGGCCCTGGTATCCCTGGTAAAGTATGTGGCTGATCCGGACGAGGACCTGCCTGCCATCACATACTGGCTGATGGGAAGCATGTCCAGGGCCACCTATCAGGGGCTGGCAGTGGGGATCCCGCTGATCTTACTGGGCGTGGCGCTTCTGTTCCTGCTGCGGTGGAGGCTTAACATCCTGTCCCTTCAGGAGGATGAAACCAGGGCCCTGGGAATCGATGTCAGAAAACTGCGGATAATGGTCATGGCAGCTTCCACCCTGGTGACCGCATCCTGCGTTTCACTGTGCGGGCAGGTGGGATGGGTGGGACTTCTGATCCCCCATGTGGCCAGAATGCTCTACGGAAGCGATAACCGCAAGATCATTCCGGTGAGCATGGGTCTGGGCTCTGCCTTTATGGTGGTGATCGACACAGCGTCCAGGGCGGCCACGGCCGCGGAGATACCGGTGTCCATACTGACGGCCATTATAGGCGCGCCCTTTTTTATCATACTTTTACGCAGGACAGGAGGTGCCAGACTGTGAGATTTGAGGTAAGGAACGGAAATTTCGGATACGGGGCATCCCAGGTCCTTCACCAGGTGTCCTTTGACCTGGAGGGGAATCAGGTCCTGGCAGTGCTGGGGCCCAACGGCGTGGGAAAGACCACCCTTTTAAAATGTATGATGGGTCTGCTGAAGTGGGACTCCGGGGAAAGCCGGATCGATGGCGTTCCCATGAATACACTGAAACATTCTGAAATATGGAAACGGATCGCCTATGTTCCCCAGTCAAAGGGAATATCCTTGTCCTACACGGCCCTGGAAATGGTGGTCATGGGACGGTCGGCCCGCCTGGGGCTTTTTGCCCAGCCCTCAAGGGAGGATATGGAGGTGGCAAAAGCATCCATGGAGGAGGTGGGCATTACCTTTCTTATGGATAAACCCTGCAGCCAGATGAGCGGAGGAGAGCTTCAGATGGTCCTTATTGCCAGGGCACTCTGTACACAGCCGGAAATGCTCATCTTGGATGAGCCTGAATCCAATCTGGATTTTAAGAACCAGCTGGTCATTCTGGATATGATCAGGCAGCTGTCCTCCAACCGGGGCATAGGAGCCATTATCAACACCCATTATCCGGCCCATGCCTTAAAAATCGCGGACAAAGCGCTGATATTAAACCGGGACAAAAGCAGCTTTTACGGGGGAGCGGGGGAGACGATTACGGAGGACAATATGAAGAAAGCGTTTGCAGTGGAGGTAAAAATCGCGGATTACTACTATGAAGATGTGAATTACCCCAATGTGATACCCATCCGGGCCTTCAGCCCCATGAGCTCCCATTCACTGTAAAAGCCCTTGATTTTTACAGAAAAAGATGTTACTCTTAGTTTAACATTTCACACACAACCGGCTCCTGAACCACACACATCCAGGAGGGTAAAAGAATGAATTTATTTGATCTTACAGGCAGGAAAGCAATTGTAACAGGCGGAACCAGAGGGCTGGGCCACGGCATGGCCGAGGGTCTGATGGAGGCTGGAGCCGAAGTGGTTATATTCGGCAGTTCCGAGAAAGTACATGATGTGGCCACACAGTTCTGTGACCGCGGATTTAAGTGCCATGGCATTGCGGTGGATCTGGGGGACAGTCAGGCCAGGGCAGATGCATTTGCTGAAGCAGTGAGCGCCATGGGCGGCCTTGACATCCTGGTGAACTGTGCCGGCATCCAGAGACGTCATAAGAGTGAGGAATTCCCGCTTTCAGATTGGGAAGCAGTTATGAATGTGAACCTGACAGCACCCTTTGAACTGTGCCAGATGGCGGCCAGGGAATTTATGGCCAAGGAGAAACCGGGAAAGATCATTAACATTTCCTCCATGCTGGCATTTTTCGGCGGCTTTACCGTGCCTGCATATGCTGCATCCAAGGGAGCTGTTACCCAGATGACCAAGGCGTTCTGTAATGAGTGGGCAAGCAGGAATATCAATGTAAACTGCATTGCACCCGGCTATATGGACACGGAGATGAACACAGCGCTGACAGACCCGTCCAATCCAAGATATGCGGAGATCACAAACCGCATACCTGCACACCGCTGGGGAACCCCGGAGGATATGAAGGGGGCTGTTATTTTCCTTGCATCCCCTGCATCCGACTATCTGAACGGAGCCGTGATCCCGGTGGACGGAGGATATCTGGTTAAGTAAGAAGTTTACAGTTTTATACATATTATGGAATAGTATACCAACACCGCATCTGGTTTATCCGGATGCGGTGTATTTTTTTGCTAAAGCAGCAGGAATTATATTGACATCATAGGTAAAATGTGATTAAATTAATTCATAAGATAAAAAACAGGAACATTGTTCCGAATAACGGAACAAAAGCCGGTTGTAAAGTGTGAATGTGTGAAATGTGTGAGTTAAGCCAAGAAAGGCCAAAGTAAAAATTAAGCAAAGCCAAAGTGAAAACAAAGCAAAGCCAAAGTGAAAACCAAGTAAAAACATGTGCAGCGGAGTAAGGAGGATTACAGATTATGAAGACATTAGTATATGCAGCGCCAGAGAAAGTGGAAGTCCGTGATATGCCGGTACCGGAGCCAAAGGAAGGGCAGGTAAGGATTCGGGTATCATACTGCGGTATCTGCGGGTCTGATATTGGTATTTTTGCAGGCAAGCATCCCCGGGCAAAGGCTCCCCTGGTGCTGGGCCATGAATTTATCGGAACCATTGAATCCATCAATGGAGGAAGCGGCCGGTTTAAGGTGGGCGACAGGGTATCCCCATACCCCCTTCTCTCCTGCGGACACTGTTTTGCATGTAAGACAGGCATTCCCCATGTATGCCAGACCTTAAAGCTGATCGGCATTGATGTTGACGGGGGTATTGCGGAGTACGTGACCTGTGACGAGAATGTATTGTTTAAGATCGATGATGAAGTTTCCGACAAGGCAGCTGCAGTGATCGAGCCTCTGGCAGTGATCGTCCGCACCATGCACCAGGCGCGTTTCCAGACCAGGGATACAACAGCCATCATCGGAGCAGGCCCCATCGGCATTCTGACAGGTATCGTGTTAAAGCACGCAGGCGCTTCCAGGATCATTATCTCCGATGTGGATGAGGCAAGGCTGGCCATGTGCAGGGAATTTGGTTTTGAGACAGTGAATGTAAAGAACGAGAGCATGGTCGATTATGTGAATAAGGCCACAGACCATGTGGGCGTGGATGTGGTGTTCGAGTGCAGCGGTTCCGAACCGTCAGCCCTGGAGGTCACAAAGCTCTGCCGCATTGGCGGCATGATCTGTCTCACCGGTGTACATAAGGTTCCCCATGCAGTTAATCTGCAGGATGTGAACTTCAAGGAGCAGACCCTGGTGGGAAGCCGTGTTTACACACTGCGTGAGTTCGGCCAGGCCGTGGAGTACGCAAAGGAGATCGCTCCTGAGCTGGAGAAGATCGTTACACACATAGTTCCGCTGGCAGAGTCTGAGAAGGTATTTGATCTGATCAAAGATCCTTCAGAGATGACAGTGAAGGTTTTGGTTGACTGCAGATAAGGATTCATAACTAGGAGGAAAGACCATGAAGATCATTGTAACCGATTGTGATCACGACAATATGATCCAGGAGGAGGAAGTGTTCGGCAAAGCCGGAATGACCTATAGTCATCTTGCGTGTAAGACAGAGGATGACCTGATCGAACAGGCCAAGGGCGGGGAGATCATGATGACCCAGTATGGTCCCTTCAGCCGCCGGGTGATGGAGGCCTTAAGGCCGGAACTGAAGCTGATCCTCAGATACGGTGTCGGAGTGAATACCATTGACCTGGAGGCGGCGACCCAGCTGGGTGTGCAGGTATGTAATGTGCCTGACTACGGCATGAACGAAGTGGCCGACCAGGCCATGGGTATGATGCTGGGCCTGGCGCGCAAGATCTGCGAGATGAATGACTGCACCAAGCACAAGACCTGGAATTATACGGAGGCTATTCCGGTGCACAGGATCCCCGGGTCTACCGTGGGGATTGTGGGCTTTGGAAGGATCGGCCGCACCTTTGCAAAGAGGATGATGGGCTTTGACTGCAGGCGGATCGCATGTGATCCCGTATACGAGGAGGGAAGCGTCCATGAGGGAGTGGAGATCGTGACACTGGATACCCTGCTTAAGGAATCGGACATGATCTCCGTTCACTGCCCCCTGCTTCCTGAGACCATGAACATGATCAACATGGAGGCGTTTAAGAAAATGAAGCCCACGGCATACCTGGTCAACACAGCCAGGGGAGGGATCGTCAACGAGGGGGACCTGTTGACCGCCCTTCAGGAAAAGATGATCGCAGGGGCTGCCCTGGACGTGGTTTCAGAGGAACCCATGGAAGTGGGAGCCGCCCTGTTTGAGTTTGATAATTTCCTGTGCAGTCCTCACATGGCATGGTATTCCCAGGAATCAGCCCTGGAATTAAAGCGCAAGATCGCAGAGGAAGCAGTTCGCTTTGCAAAGGGAGAGCCTGTGATGTATCCGGTGAATCATCTGTAGCAGGCCGCGGTACACCAGACCGCAATGCTGCAGTCTGCAATGCAGCATGCTGCGGTACACCGGTCCATAGTATAATAAAACAAAACCAAATGGCCCGTGCATGGGCCGCATCAATAAGGGTGCCGCGCCAGCGGTGCCCTTTTTTTAACGGAGCGTGTTTGAATTGCACCGGAATCGGAACTGTGTTATGATACTGAATGAATATCAAATACCGGGCCGCCCAGGCAGGGCCGGGACAGAATACGGAGCGGGACAGAATATGGCAAGGGAAACAATACAGTCCGTTGAGCGGACATTTCAGGTAATAGAGCTTTTGGCGGAAAAGGGTGCCATGGGGGTGCGGGAGATCGGCCATGAGACAGGCCTTCATTCCACTGTGGTGCACCGGGTGCTGGGTACCCTGGTGGATATGGGGTATGCAGACCAGGAAGCTGAGACCGGGAGATACCTTCTCACCTACAAAATGCTGGCAGTGGGCAACTGTATCCAGGAGCGCAACAGCGCGGTAAAGCTGGCCCATCCATATCTGGCCGCATTGTCGGAGGAGTGCAGGGAGACCGTACACTTTGTGGAGCGGGCGGGAACCAACATCAGGTACATTGATAAGATTACACCCACGGCCAACATGTTTGCCACCGGTTCCCATGTGGGCCTGGAATTTCCGCTGGCCGGAACAGCGGTGGGCAAGGCCATACTGGCGGAGCTGTCTGAGGAGGAAGTAAAGGCAGTATGGCAGGACAGCCATATTGTGCAGTACACGGCCCATACCATCTGCGACCTGGACCGGCTTCTGAGCGAACTTAAGGATACCAGGAAAACAGGGTTTGCCTATGACAGGGAAGAGCGGGAAGCAGGACTGTTCTGCGTGGGCGTCAGTGTGCCGGACTACAGGGGGATGTACAATTATGGGATCAGCATCTCCGCTCCCCTTGCCAGGATGCAGGACGAGCGTCTGGAGGAAGTAAAGCAAAAGCTTTGGGATACAAGGGAAAGAATCACCAGTATCATAGGCGCCAGAAGAAAGGGATGAGCATTAAAAGGGGAAAGAGGATGGGGCGGCTGAAACATAGATCAAAAATAGAAGTATAGGAGTCAGGAAAGATGAAATCACTTGTAATCGCGGAAAAACCATCCGTTGCCCGGGATATTGCCCGGGTATTGAAATGCGGTAAGAACCAGAACGGAGCTATCGAGGGGGACCGCTATATCGTCACATGGGGACTGGGCCATCTGGTCACCCTGGCGGATCCGGAGGATTATGACAAAAAATATAAGGAGTGGAAGATGGAGGACCTGCCCATGCTTCCGGATGTGTTTAAGCTGGAGGTGATCGGGCAGACCGCCAAGCAGTACCATGCGGTGAAAAACCAGATCCACAGAAAGGATGTGGGGCTCATCATCATTGCCACAGACGCAGGGAGGGAGGGGGAACTGGTTGCCCGGCTGATCCTGAAAAAAGCGGGCAGCAATAAGCCCATAAAGCGGCTGTGGATCTCATCTGTCACGGACAAGGCCATCAGGGAGGGATTCGCCAACCTGAAGGACGGAAAGGAGTATGACAGCCTCTATGATGCGGCCATGTGCAGGGCCGAGGCGGACTGGATGGTGGGGATCAACGCCACCAGGGCATTGACCTGCAAGTACAACGCCCAGCTTTCCTGCGGGCGTGTCCAGACCCCTACCCTGGCCATGATCGCAAAGCGGGAGGCGGATATCCGCAGCTTTGTGCCCAAACCCTTCTACGGCCTGCAGGCAAAGGGGGATGGGCTGACCCTCACATGGCAGAACCAGGCATCGGGAAGCTTCTGTACTTTTGACAGGGACCTGGCCCAAAACATTTTGGAGAACCTGAAAGGGGAGACGGGAGTGGTGTCCCAGGTGAAGCGAACCCCGAAAAAGACATTTGCCCCCCTGCTCTACGACCTGACGGAGCTTCAGCGGGATGCCAACAGACGGTTCGATTATTCCGCCAAGGAGACATTAAATATCATGCAGCGCCTGTATGAGAACCATAAGGTGCTGACTTATCCCAGAACGGATTCCAGGTACCTGAGCAGCGATATCATCCCCACGCTGAAGGAGCGGCTTAAGGCCTGCGCCGTAGGACCATACCGCGCCCTTGCAGGCAGGCTTGCCATGCAGGCTTTGCCGGCCAAGCCCTTTTTTGTGGACAACTCAAAGGTATCTGACCACCATGCCATCATTCCCACGGAACAGTTTGTACAGCTGGACCACATGACCATTGATGAGCGCCGTATTTATGATCTGGTGGTGCGCAGGTTCCTGGCAGTGATGTATCCGCCCTTTGAGTATGAGCAGACCAGTGTGAGTGTGCAGATTGGCGGGGAGAGTTTTATTGCCAGGGGTAAGATTGTGAAGGAGCAGGGCTGGAAGGCGGCCTATGACAATGGGGCCGAGGGGGAGTCCCAGGATGATGAGGAGACGGCGGAAGGGGTGCCGGTAAAGGAACAGCAGCTTCCCGACCTGAAAAAGGGGGACAGGGTCGCGGTCCTTTCCCTGTCCATGACAGAGGGAAAGACAAAACCTCCGGCACCGTTTAACGAGGCCACTCTGCTCTCGGCAATGGAGAATCCGGTGGCCTACATGGAGTCCAGGGACAAGGCCATGGCAAAGACACTGGGGGAGACTGGGGGATTGGGAACCGTTGCCACCAGGGCGGATATTATTGAAAAATTGTTTTCCAGTTTTCTCCTTGAAAAGAGGGGAAAGGACATTTATCTCACATCCAAGGCCAAGCAGCTGCTGGAGCTGGTGCCCGAGGATCTGAAAAAGCCGGAGCTTACCGCCGACTGGGAGATGAAGCTGTCAAGGATTGCCAAAGGGAATCTGAAGCGCGGGGCCTTTATGTCTGATATCCGTGTCTATTCCCAGGCGCTGATCGGCCAGATCAGGGCAGGGGAGGGCAGCTTCCGCCACGATAATCTGACCAACACAAAATGTCCGGTGTGCGGAAAGCGGATGCTGGCCGTGAAAGGAAAGAACAGTGAGATGCTGGTGTGCCAGGACCGGGAGTGCGGCCACAGGGAAACGATCTCCCGCACCTCCAATGCACGCTGCCCGGTATGCCATAAGAAGATGGAATTAAGAGGCAAGGGGGAGGGACAGATTTTTGTGTGCAGATGCGGGCACAAGGAAAAGCTTTCCGCCTTCCAGGACAGGAGAAAAAAGGAAGGGGCAGGTGTGTCCAAACGGGATGTGGCAAACTATTTGAACCAGCAGAATAAAGAGGCCAAAGAACCGGTTAATAATGCATTTGCCCAGGCATTGTCAGGGATCAAGCTGGATTAGAAACTGAAAAAATTTCTTGACAATTCAGTTAGCAGATGCTAATCTATATATGCAGTTAGGAGAACCTAATTTCTCCTGCTGCATATTTTAGCATATATGTTCGTTTATATGGTTAGCTTCAGGTACGCTCCGGCGTACGTGTGCCCGGCGCACGTCATGCTTAGCATGACATACTGCATACGCGCGCCTTAAGCAGTCTGCCGGAGGTAGGGATGAACTTACTGAGCAAAGGAGTGATCATGATGCCTTTAACAATGGCCAGTGTTGGCGAGGTCGTATCGATCATACGGATTGGCGGCAAAGAGGAAGTAAAGCGTCATCTGGAGTCCATGGGATTTGTACCCGGTACCCACATTACAGTGATATCTGTAAACAACGGCAATGTGATCGTGGGAATCAAGGAATCCCGGGTTGCGATCAGTAAGGAGATGGCCAATAAGATCATGGTTTAGATCCGCGCGGTACATATGAAAGAACATTTTTTATTACATATGAGTTAGTTGAAACTAATACATAGTCCGAAGGAGAGTATGGAAATGTCGATAAAGATAGCGCTGGCCGGCAACCCCAACTGCGGAAAGACCACACTGTTTAACGCCTTGACGGGTTCCAACCAGTTTGTGGGAAACTGGCCCGGAGTTACGGTGGAGAAAAAGGAGGGAAGGTTAAAGGGAAACAAAGATGTGACCATTGTAGACCTTCCGGGAATCTATTCCCTGTCACCCTACACCCTGGAGGAAGTGGTGGCACGGAATTACCTGATCAATGAACGGCCGGACGCCATACTGAACATTGTGGACGGGACCAACCTGGAGCGAAACCTGTACCTTTCCACCCAGCTGATCGAGCTGGGGATCGGAATGGTCATAGCTGTGAATATGATGGATATCCTGGAAAAGAAGGGCGATACCATTGATGTGAAAGCCCTGGAACGGAACCTGGGATGTCCGGTTGTGGAGATTTCAGCCCTGAAAGGCGCAGGTGTGTCCAGGGCCGCGGCAAAGGCAGTGGAGATTGCCAAGTCAGGGGAACCTGAACCGGAGGAAGTATTTTCAGGTGCAGGAATCCCCTTTATGCCGGTCCGCCGCTTCAGCGAGGATATGGAAGCCGTGCTGGAGGAGATTGAGCGTTACCTGGATGATGAGATTCCGGAAAACCAGAAACGTTTCTATGCGGTGAAGCTGTTTGAGAGGGATGAGAAGATCGCTGTCCAGATGCACCGGGTACCCAATGTGGAGGCCATTATCAAACGGGCTGAGGACGCCATGGATGATGATGCACAGAGTATCATGACCAATGAGCGCTATACGTATATCGCGTCCATGATCGGACAATGTCACAGTACAAAAAGAGGACGGGAACTAAGTGTTTCCGACCGGATCGACCACATTGTGACCAACCGCTGGCTGGCTCTTCCCATCTTTGCTGCGGTGATGTGGCTTGTCTACTACGTGTCGGTTACCACGGTTGGAACCTGGGCCACGGACTGGGCCAATGACGGGGTGTTTGGAGAAGGATTCGCGCTGTTTGGTCTGGAAGTGCCCGGCATACCGGTGGTGGTGGGGAATTTCCTGGAGACAGTGGGCTGCGCTCCCTGGCTTTCCAGCCTGATACTGGACGGGATTGTGGCAGGCGTTGGCGCTGTGCTGGGATTTGTGCCCCAGATGCTGGTGCTCTTTATCTTTTTGGCATTCCTGGAATCCTGCGGATACATGGCCAGGGTCGCCTTTATCATGGACCGTATTTTCCGGAAGTTCGGTCTTTCCGGTAAGTCCTTTATCCCCATGCTTATCGGCACGGGATGCGGTGTGCCGGGCATTATGGCAAGCCGCACCATTGAAAATGACAGGGACAGGAAGATGACCATCATGACCACCACGTTCATCCCGTGCGGCGCAAAGCTTCCCATCATCGCGCTGTTTGCAGGCGCATTGTTTGGCGGCGCTTCCTGGGTGGCGCCAAGCGCGTATTTTGTGGGGATTGCGGCCGTCATCTGTACCGGTATTATCCTGAAAAAGACAAGAATGTTCGCAGGGGACCCGGCCCCATTTGTCATGGAACTTCCGGCCTACCATCTGCCCACGGTTTCCAATGTGCTCAGAAGCATGTGGGAACGGGGGTGGTCCTTTATCAAAAAAGCCGGTACGGTTATTCTTTTATCCACCATGTTTATCTGGTTCACGTCCAGCTTCGGCATTGTGGAGGGACGGTTTGGGATGGCGGAGGACCTATCCCAGGGATTTCTGGCTAATATCGGAAGCGCCATTGCCTGGATTTTCACGCCTCTGGGATGGGGGAACTGGCAGGCGGCAGTGGCAGCCATCACAGGCCTTGTGGCAAAGGAAAATGTGGTGGGGACCCTGGGGATCCTTTACGGGTTTGCCGAGGTGTCCGAGGACGGGGCTGAGATATGGAGTACACTGGCCGGCAGCTTTACAACAGTGAGCGCCTACTCGTTCCTGGTGTTTAACCTTTTATGCGCTCCCTGCTTTGCGGCAATGGGAGCCATCAAACGAGAGATGAACAATCCAAAATGGACCTGGTTTGCAATTGGTTATCAAACCGGTCTGGCATATGTTTCATCCCTGTGTATCTACCAGCTGGGTACATTCATTACCACGGGTGACTTTGGGATCGGAACAGCGGCGGCACTGGCAATGCTGGCATTATTCATATATCTGCTGGTCCGTCCTCACAGGGAAAGCAAGATGTTAATTGTTAACGCAGGTGCAAATGCCTGACAGCCGGGACCGGACCCCGGGTATGTCCCGGACATATGCTCCGGGGCCCGGAACCGGCAGAATTCAGAAGGAGGTAATTCTTATATGTGGCAGAAGGAACAGGTCATCCATGAACTTCAGAAAAGCGGCAGACGGGTAACGAAACAGCGGGAGATACTTCTGGAAATTATTCTGGATGGTACATGGAACTGCTGCAAGGAGATATACTATGAAGCGATCAAGAAGGACCCATCCATCGGGCTGGCAACCGTGTACCGGATGGTAGGGACTCTGGAGGAAATCGGTGTGCTCACCAGGAGTTACCGCTACTGCCTTCCCGCAAGGGAACCGGAGAGCGGTCAGCTGGGAGCTTAGAAAAGGAATATGGCAGGAGGGACAATGGCCGGAAACGGGCTGTCCCTCTTTTTTATATCATAAGAAATTCATTTGGGATCCCCGGTGATACCAAAAACGTTCTCCGGGGGTCGCACTGCGGCGGAAGGGAAGATGCCGCTGAAGCGGCCCGCCGCAGGCGGAGAATCCTGCGGGCAGAATTCTTTATTCTAAGGACCAGAGGGTCAGGGAGATTGAGCAGGAGGCGGCAGCCCTGGTCCTGGTACGGGAACTGTGCGGCGAAATCAGGGACCGGGAATGGAAGTTTGATACACTGGACCCGGGATTCCTGGATCTCAGGTTCAGGGAAATGAAGATGACAGGAGGTTCTTTTATGAAGAAAGACAGAATTGATAAATGGTGCAGGATCAGGGATCTGGCATTCCTGTTCTGTTTTGTGTGTATTGTATCCATGATCATGTTTCCCATCAACAGCATTTTGGGGTTACATGTGCCCAAGGGGATACTCACCGTATGGACGGCGGTCATAGAGATTTCACCCTTTCCGGCACTGATCCTGCGGGCCGTCACGGCCAGAAGAGTCAGATGGGATGTGCCGGATCTAAACCGGATCCTGCCAGACAGCGGAAGCATGTTAAAGGAGGTGGAGCGGGGTAAGGGGAAGGGGTATGAAACCGCAAAACAGTTTAACCAGGTGTGCCTGCTATCCCTCCTTGTGCTGCCCATAAACCGTATGCTGGGTATCACGCTGCCGGTATGGGTCATGGGAATCTGGACGGCGGTGGCGGCAGGATCCGCGGTCACACTGATGGTCATGAAAAACAGAGCCCCCCGGTGAACCGGGAAAAAGAATCGAAAAACCACAGTTGCGCCGGGATGGAAAAGAATGGTATACTTACAGCATACATGGCTGTACAGGTATCATCATACCGGTAAATTAAATGAAGCGAGAGGATTTTGTTATGGAGCGCAATGTCAGTCTGGAAGAGATATCAGACGGAAAACGATATGAGGGCAATGATCTGGTAAAAGCAGACTGCGGTGACTGTGAGGGATGTTCGGCCTGCTGCCAAGGCATGGGAAGTTCCATTCTTTTGGATCCCTATGACATAAAGCGTATGGAGGAAGGGCTGTGCATGGATTTTAACCAGTTGATGGCGGGCCACATTGAGCTGAATGTGGTGGATCATGTTATTCTCCCCAACCTGAAGATGACTGGAAGCGGGGAGAGGTGCAGTTTTCTGGACGGACATGGCAGGTGCAGCATCCATCCGTACCGTCCCGGCTTTTGCAGGCTGTTTCCACTGGGAAGGGTATACGAGGACCGTTCCTTCCGGTATTTTCTGCAGATCCACGAATGTCCCAGGGAGAACCGGACCAAGGTCAAGGTACGCAAGTGGGTGGATACACCGGACTTCAAGTCCTATGAACGGTTTGTGGCGGACTGGCATTATTTCCTCAAGGACCTGGGAGAGCGGCTGAAGGAAAATGGAAACCAGGAAACCATAAAAGCCGTGAACATGTATGTGCTGAACCAGTTTTATGTCACGCCCTACAAGGCAGGGGAAGATTTTTATCCCCAGTTTTACCGGCGGCTGGAAGCAGCCGCAGCCATTGCAGCTGTTTGATGTTCAGCATTGGAACGCTGCTTCTGAGGGCCGCACCCTGTTGGGGCGGGCATGGATCAAAACAAGGAGGATGGATAAATGGATCTGGATATGATATTAAAAGAGAGAAGAAGTATACGCAAATTCAGGGAAGGGGCCGCGGTGGACCCGGCCCTGGTGAAGGAGATGCTGCAGGCCGCTGTCCAGGCACCGTCCTGGAAAAATTCTCAGACAGCCAGATATTATGTGGTCATGTCCAAAGAGATGTTAGGCAAGGTAAAGGCATCCTGCCTTCCGGAATTTAATCAGAAAAACTGCAAGGATGCCCCTGTGCTGATCGTCACTGCATTTGTAAAAAACCATTCCGGCCATGACAACCAGGGGAACCCGGTCAATGAAGTGGGCAATGGATGGGGCTGCTATGACCTGGGCCTCCACGACAGCCATCTGATACTGAAGGCAAAGGATCTGGGACTGGATACCCTGATCATGGGAATACGTGACGCGGATGCCCTGAGGGAGCTTCTGGACATAGGCCAGGACCAGGAGGTGGTGTCTGTCATTGCCGTGGGATACAGGGATATTGACCCGGCAGGGCCTGGCAGGAAGGGTCTGGACGAGACCGCACGCTTCTATTAAAGGATGGAGGATTGATTTATATGGACAGGATCAGGCGGGTATCCATTGTGGGAATGGGAGCCCTGGGTATTTTATACGGGGATTTTTTTGCAGGGACCCTGGGGCAGGAGCAGGTGACGTTCCTGGCTGACAGTGACAGGGTGAAGAATTATAAGGATCATCCGGTATACTGTAATGACAGGGAATGGAGGTTTCAGGTTCAGGACGGGGCGGTGCCGGATTCCAGGGGAGCGGCGCAGCTGATACTATTTGCCGTTAAGGCCACGGCATTGGAGGCAGCGGCCCGGGCTGTTAAAAACCAGGTGGGGAAGGATACGATCATACTGTCCGTGCTCAACGGCATCAGCAGCGAGGAAGTTATTGGCCACATCCTTGGGAGGGAGCATATGCTGTACTGCGTGGCCCAGGGCATGGATGCGGTGAAGCTGGGAAACCGGCTTACATACTCCCATATGGGAGAGATCTGCATCGGCATACCTGAGTCCGAGGCGGAAAAGGAGCCCCTTTTGAAAAAGGTCACAGACCTGTTTGATGAGACAGGGCTGCCCTACACAAGGGAAGCCGATATTCTGCGCCGTCTCTGGTGTAAATGGATGCTTAACGTGGGGGTGAACCAGGCTGTTATGGTGGCCGAGGGAACCTATGGGACCGTGCAGAAGCCGGGCAAAGAGCGGCATATGATGATGGATGCAATGGCAGAGGTAGTGGCCCTGGCGGAAAAGGAGAACATACAGGTGACAGGAGAGGATCTGCAAAGCTATGTGGACCTGGTGGATACCCTGAATCCGGAGGGAATGCCCTCCATGCGTCAGGATGGTCTGGCGCACAGGCGGTCCGAGGTGGAGTTTTTTGCAGGCACAGTGATCCGGAAAGCAGAAAAGCACGGACTGGATGTGCCGGTGAACCGGGAACTGTACCAAAGGATCACAGAGATGGAGAAGGCATATTAGGCTTCAGGAATGGTTTATATCATAAAAGGGACAGGAGCATGGGAAATGCCGCCGTATGGGCAGTGGTTCCCGGCCCCCTGTCCCTGATCATTTTGGGGTGATTGATTCCACCTATATGCATCCATCTGGGCGTTACAGTGGACGCATCTAAGAACATACAGCCCTGAACTTTGGCAACCTCCTCATACAGTGGGGAAAGGCTGCGGGATTTGGCCGGAGCCGTGAGGCCAAAGCTGGCATATGGGCAGTGGACCATGTCCTCGCCGATATAGACCGGTGAAACGATCAGGACCTGGGGGATCTTGTATCCCGGGCCGTAGTCCATATGCTGCATCATGCAGCAAAGGCGTTCCATCCCACGCCGTGGTGCGTGCGCCCATTCCCTTCTGGATGACATAGTATTCGGGACCTGACAGGACCTGCAGGCGTCCGGGCCACCGGGTATTCCAGGCATGGCGGCCTCCCTTGGGATTGGTGCCGAAGGTATTGGAATCCCCAAAACAGAGAAGATTGATCATGAACAATGCCTCCTTATTTTTTGCTGATTCCTATGATATTACAAGTGATAGTAAAATGCAGGGATTTATGATAAAATATACAAAATATAATATGTACTCCCGGAGTCTCCCCGGCACCCATCTTTACGGCTGATTTCCCGCCAGCCGCACACAAATCTATTCAACGTACACACCGTGTACGCCTCATAAATTTATGCACAGCTGACAAAAAATCATCTCGCAAATCTGAGTACCAGGAGACTCCGAGAGTACACAAAACTGTAACAGGAGGAAACAATGAAAAATCTGCCTAAGGAGTTTTTTGGGAGGACGGCGCGGGCTATACTGTTTATCGGCCTTGTGGTTGTATTTTGTACCACTGTGTCAAGCGCAGGCATGTTCCTGGCATCCAGGTTCGGACTTACCCAGTCCAGGGAGCAGGTTCCCCTGACCGCTCTATCCATTGGACGGGACGGGGAGGTTAAACTGCCCCAGAGAGGGAAGATGGTAGAGGGAAATGGATGGAAGCTGAGAAATTCCAGGGACATATACACGCTGACACTGGATAATGCAGTGATCGAGGAAGCGGAGGAGGGGGAAGCACGGGCGGCTGTCTGCATTTCCGGGGATCTGATCATGGAACTGAGGGAAGGCAGCGGAAACTGGATACACTCTGAGGGGGTGGGGATATTGGCGGACTCCGGAACCCTGGTCATCCGGGGAAACGGCAGCCTGGAGATCAGCGCGGGACAGACCGGCATTGACGCAGCGGATCTGGAGCTGGCCGGAAAGGAGAGCGTGATCCGGGCTGAGGCTGAGGATGGGATCGGAATACGGGCCGCATCACTGGCTGTGGATGAAGGTCTGGGACAGCTGAAGGTCAGTGGAAATTCAGGGGCGGTGATCACGGCAAAGCCGGAACCGGCGTCTCCGGATCTCCGGATCCATAAGGATGTGCAGATCACCCCTCAGTCCACAGGAATCAGGGAGTTTAAGAGCACTTTTATAGGCCGCAAAAGCGGCAAAGATGGCAAGGATGGCAGAGATGTCAGGGATGGAGCCGGTGAGAAGGAAGCTGAAGGGGAAAAGATCCGCTTTAATGTGAAGACCTTTTCCTCGGAAGCCTCGGTGGCCTATGATGAGGGGACAGGCTGCTTTGCGGGGGCAAAAAAGGAGATCACCCTTACGGGAAAATAATAAAAATAAAAGTAAATGCAAGAAAGGAACATGAGATCATGAATATGACCGTATTATGCTATAAGAAATGCAGTACATGCCAGAAGGCGTTAAAATGGCTGGATGCCAACGGGATCCAATACCAGGAGCGCCCCATCAAGGAAGAGCATCCAAGTGAGGCTGAGCTGAAAGCATGGTATGAGAAGAGCGGGCTGCCACTGAAGAAGTTCTTTAATACAAGCGGCAATCTTTATAAGGAAATGGCGCTTAAGGACAAACTTCCCCAGATGAGCGAGGAAGAGCAGCTGGCACTTCTGGCAACCGATGGAATGCTGGTCAAACGCCCTCTGGTGGTGGCGGATGATTTTGTACTCACCGGGTTTAAGGAAGGCGAGTGGAAGGAAAAGATGATGTAGGGACCAAAAACGGGCCGTCAAAGGAAGAGAAGATCCTTCCTCTGGCGGCTCTTTTTTGGAGAGTGTTTATTGTAATCAGTTTGAATGCGGAAATATCTGGGAAATCTGCGCCTGAGGCGCAAAGGTAATACTATTGGGCCGCCACCAGGTCATCCAGGGAACCGAAGCGGTAACCCATTTCCTCCCATTTGGTCAGAAGTTCATCCAGGATCTGGGCGTTGGTCTTGGAAGTACTGTGCAAAAGGACAACAGCGCCGGGGTGAATGCGTCCTAACAGCTTTTTAAATGCTTCCTCCTTGGAGGGCTGCTTATCTTCATACCAGTCAACATAGGCAAGACTCCAGAAAAATGTCCTGTATCCCATGTCGTTTGCCATTTTCAGGTTGCTCTCACTGTACTTGCCCTGGGGCGGGCGGTAGTATTTTTTCATGGGCTGGCCTGTGGTCTGCTGGAACAGGGTTTCCAGGTCATTTAACTCTTTTTCAAAGCTCTCCTTGGTGGAGATCTTAGACATATCCGGGTGGTGGAAGGTGTGGTTTCCCACGGTGTGGCCTTCCGCTACCATGCGCTTTACCAGATCCGGGCTGGTTTCCAAATAGTTGCCCACCAGGAAAAAGGTGGCGGGTACATTGTGCTTTTTTAACGCATCCAGGATCGTGGCAGTGTTGCCGTTTTCATAACCCGCATCAAAGGTGAGGTAGATTACCTTATCCTGGGTATTCTGGCAATAGTATGAATTAAACTGCTTCAGGTAATCTGCAGTGGCATTTCCCACAGGCGTCTGGCCCTCAACCGGAAAGCTTAAGCCCCAGTTCCCATCGGCCGATGCAGCCGCCGCCTCAGGGGTATTGGCATAGTTTGCGGTCTGGAGCCCCCTGTTGTACTCCACCACCTGGGCGGTGAGACGTCCGGCGCAGAATGCCAGGACAAATAGCAGGGTGGTCCGCAGCAGTTTTTTCATAGGGAGTCTTCTGAGTTTGTTTTTCATTCTGATCGGTTTCCATTTCAGAAGTGTTTAGTTAAGTATATCGGAATAGGGGATGTATCATTCCTGGAAAGGGAAATTAATATTTGGAAACCGTTACCCTCAGTGGGCAAGGGCGTGTGTGCCCTTGTCCACTGAGGGGATGATCCGTTTGTACATGATGCTGCGGGGAAGGGAGCCGTACTTCTGCGTGGTGGTTACAACCTTATAGCCCAGGTTCAGGAAATTGTTAAGACTGTAGGTGTTGTCCGGGTGAACAGTCCCCATGAGATGGCAGAAGGAGGTGGCGGACAGGTAAGTCTCGCCGTGGGCCATCAGGCCATACTGAAGGCGGCGGCCCCGAAACCGGGGCAGCACGGCCAGGGAATCCATGTAAGCCACGTTCAGGAGTTCCTTTTCATCCAGGTCCATATAGTGCCCCAGGCTGGTATCCGTAAGACCGGGATAATGAATAATAAAAAATGCGCCCACCTGTCCGTCCTCCACTGCCTTAAAGACAATGCCCTTGGCGGGATCCTCTATGTGTTCCCTCACATACTCTTCGGTATCAATGCAATACCAATCCTTGTGTTCCAGAAGGGAATAGGCAAGGTTCATGATGCGGAAAATCTCCCCTGTATCCTCCGGTCCTGCTTTTAAAAATTCCACTGTGCGTACCTCCCTGGCGTTGATTATAATAAAAATATAGTATCATGCCACGCTGGATTTGTCATCTCAGCAGGGGAAGATTGCCGGTCAGTTTGTTTACCAGTTTCTTGCTTCCGCAGATTCCAATACCCAGATACTGGAATTCCTTTTCCTCTGCAAGGGAAGCCTTGCGGATAAATTCGTCATAGGTCTTACAGCTCTGGGCCACATCGGAAAAATCCACCACCATTAAATCAGAAAAATCCGGTTCATAAAGCTGCTCTCGGATCGTGCGGATCCGGTCCCTGTCCGCTTTCAGGATAGGTACGGGAAATTCAATGATCCCAAGATGTTCGTACCCGCTTTTATCCAGGACATCAGGTCCCACTGTTTCCGGCATATATTTTCCCAATGTAATGCCCATGATCCCCGCTGTATTTGCAATGATGCCAAGGGGAAGGTCCTGATCCATTACCATAACGCATTTTCTGTTCTGCATGTCCATGTGTGATTGCTCCTTTTTACTTTCAATAATAATGGTTTGTAATACGTAATGCTTCAAGGCATATGTTACCATGGGAACGAAAATGTTTCTTGCAGGATATGACACCTGGATGAGCGGCGAGATTTCTAGTAAGGCTCTTTCGTAGGGTTCTTTAGTAGGGCTCCAAGTAACTGGTCGACTTATTGATCGTCAGCCGGGCCTGAAGGAACCTTTGGGTTCCCATCTATTTTGTTATGCCTAAAAAAGTGGATCAAAAAACATCCCTGTCAGAATAGTTAAGGCTGTAAAAACCTTGCTTCTAACAGGGATATTTAGTCTCTATCCTTTAACGGTACGGATACTCTGGCGCTCTACCAGGGACGTGCGTATCTCAATGGTAAGGATCTCACGGCTGTTGCTGTTGATCTTTTCCAGGAGCCGTTTGACGGCCTGTACGCCCATCTGGTGCTTTGGCACATGCATGGTGGTGAGAGGGGGATCCATGAGTTCGCACATAGGCATGTCGTCAATGCCGATGATGGAGATGTCCTCGGGGATACGGTATCCCTTTTCCTTTAATGCGCGCATGGCGGATAAGGCAATGATGTCATTGTCGGCAAAGAACGCTGTGGGCATTACCGGGTCATGGCTCAGTATTTCCTTCATCTCACTGTAGGCGCCGTCCACGGTGGGAGTCAGCTTGTACTCGTGCTCCGTGGGAATGTGCAGCCCGTTTCTGCGAAGTTCCCTGTGGTATCCGTCTTTTCTCTCTGAAAAGTTATTGATATGGCATGCGGAATGGAGATATCCGATGTTGGTGTGGCCGCTGTGGATCAGCTGTTTGGTGGCGCATCCGGCAGCCTGTTTGTTATTGATCACAATGGTGTCCAGGGCGATCTCGTTAAACGCACTGTCTAACAGCACGGTGGGGCATCCCAGGGATGTGAATACGGAGGCGTCTGCCAGGGCCATCTCCGTGGCCAGCAGCAAAAGCCCCTTGCATTCTTTGGAATGGATCAGCGGCAGAGTGGTGGAGAGGTCGCTTCCTTCATTAAAATACGCAATCTGAAGATTGTATCCACTGCTCTTGCAGGACTGCTCTATGCCTTCGATCAGCTGTGAAAAGAAGGGGGTATCACCCACTACCTTTCCGTGCTTTTTAAATATGACAAAGTAAATGAAGTCAATGGTCTGTGGTTTATATCCGTAGGCGGGTGACAGGGAACCCAGTTCTATCATTTTGTCAAGAACCAGTTTCCTTGTGCTTTCGCTGATCCCAGGCTTGTTGTTTAAGACCATGGAAACAGTGGAGGGGGATATGCCCAGCAAATGTGCCAGATCTTTGGCTTTGATCGTCTTGTTCATGGGAAACTCCTATCTAGTGCTGCCCGGCACTCATATATTGCTCTGTGTCTTCTTAATATAGCATCATTATAAAAGATGTGGGGGGATTCGTCAATAGAAATTCAATAAAATTTAATAAATAATTGAATAAATTTAAATGGAGAAATTCAATCGAGAATGTTGGTGTACAAAGTTAACAAAAAAATATCACAATATTAATGCAATATATCCATTGAAAAATGGGTAAAATTGATATAAACTATCGATAAGTTCAATTAAAAAATTTAAAATTGAGAAAATATTGAAATAAAAGTCAAATTTAATTCAATTAAATTTAGTAAAAAATTTAACATTAATATGGAAAGTAATGAATGTAAGACAGATAATGTTAAAATTTTAATAAAAACAAAGGAGAAGAGAAGCATGAAAAAAAGATTATTGAGTTTATTGGTCTGTGCGGGGATGGTAGGCAGTATGCTGACAGGATGCGGCGGCTCAGGAGGAGCGTCAGGAGGAGCGTCAGGGGGAACCCAGGGAGGGACCACCCAGGCGGCTTCCGCCCAGGCTGGAACGGAGGCAGGCACCAAAGGACAGGAAGCTTCGGGGGAAGCGGTGGAACTGACCTTCTGGTCCATGGCCCAGAGAAAAGATTTTGAGGACAAGATCATTGCCGCATTTACAGAGAAGAATCCGCAGATCAAGATCACACCCACCTACTATTCAACAGACGATATCAAGGCAAACCTGAAGGTGGCGGCATCTTCGGGCACCTTACCGGATATGTGGTACAACTGGGGCGGGAGCCTGGCAAGTTATTATCCGGCCAACGGGCTTACATATGACTTTACGGAATACGCAAAGGAACACAATTGGGATGACAAATATCTGGCTTCCTCACTGGAACTGTGTACACTGGAAGGACAGCTCAGCGGCATTCCCCAGAGCGTTGCCATGATGAACCTGTGGTACAGGCAGGACATTTTTAAACAGTTTAACCTGGAGGTTCCAAAGACCTTTGAGGAGCTGGAAACAGTGTGTGAGACACTGAAAGCGGGCGGGGTTATTCCCTTTGCTACCGGCGGACAGTACGGATGGCACGTAATGAGATATATCCAGGACCTTTTGGAATATTACGGCGGAGCCGAGGAGCATGACGGACTGAACAATATGACCACTGACTGGGGAACATCCGAGGCAGTGACAAAGGCATTTGCTAAGTTTAAGGAGTGGACGGACAAGGGATATTTCAATGAAGGCTTCCTGACCGAGGATCCCAATGACTGCAGGATGTACCTGTACAACGGCACCTGTGCCATGATCATTGACAGTCCCACCATGGCTTCCCAGATCCTGAACGCGGAGCAGGATACCAGCTTATACAGCTTTTTTGCTTTTCCAACCGAATCCAACGGGGACGGAAGCGGACGTATGGCAGCCTATGTGAAGATGACCCAGGTAAATAAAAATGTAACTGACGCGCAGCTGGATGCAATTGTAAAATTCTGGGATTTTTATTACAGCGCGGATGAGAATCCTGAATTCTCTAATATTGAGCAGCCCATCGCCCTAAAGGGGGCTCAGCTTCCTGAGTCACTGGCCATTGCGGACGGCGTTATGGAACTGATGGATGCCTGCGGTATCTATACACAGATGGATCAGGCCCTGCCTGCCCAGGTGGCGGACCAGATGTTTGCGGCACAGGATAATGTGGTGATCGGAAACATGAAACCGGAAGAAGTGGGGGCAAGTGTGCAGACTGCCATCCAGTCTTATCTTGCAGAGAATCAGTAAAAGAGAGGTCAGGAGCTGTGCCTTATGTGCACTGTAAGGCACAGCCTCACCTTCAGGGGCGTGTTTGAAGACCCATTCCCGTCCCGGCTATGCATCAGAAGGAGGTATTCCTTGAAACAGAAAAAAATAGATATAAAGGCTTACTTGTTTTTGCTACCGGCATTTGTTATTTTCAGTTCCGTGGTGATCGTACCCACTTTGTATTCCTTTTACCTGAGTTTTTTTTCCTGGAATGGGATTGGGGAAAAGAAATTTGTGGCATTTAAGAATTATGTAAATCTGTTTACACTGGATCCGGTATTTATCACAGCTTTAAAGAACAACTTTATCTGGATCCTTCTGACCGTTCTTTTCACCGTGACCATGTCCCTGCTGCTGGCAGTGGTGTTAAACCGCTCTTTTAAGGGAAGGGTGGTATACAGGGCCATTTTCTATGTGCCCTATATGCTCTCATGGGTTGTGGTAGGCGTTATCTGGAAATGGATGTATAACCCCAATATGGGATTTATCAATGAATTCCTGAAAGTCATTGGCCTGGGAAACCTGAAGGTGGCCTGGCTCTCAGAGCCTAAGATCGCTCTTTACTGTGTATATTTTGCTGCTCTCTGGCAGGGGATCGGCCAGCCCATGATCCTTTTCCTGTCCGGGCTCCAGACCATTCCCGGGGATGTGCTGGAAGCGGCAACCATTGACGGGGCCGGCAAGGTGAAAGCCTTTATCCATATTACGGTTCCCATGCTGAAAGAGACATTTGTTGTTGTTTTTGCAACATTGATTATAGCAGCCATGAAAGTGTACGATATCATCAAGGTAATGACAGGAGGCGGGCCGGGAAATGCCACGGAGACCCTGGCAACCTACATGTATTCCCAGACGTTTATGTACAACAACTTCGGCAAGGGCAGCGCCATTGCCAGCGCCATGTTCCTGATGATGATCTTTATCATTGTGCCATATGTGATCTACACTGCCAAGGAAGACTAAGGGGGAACGGGAATGAAGAAGAAAAGAAAGCAAATCATTTTTTATATTCTGCTTACATTGCTGGCCCTGCTCTGGATGGCTCCCGTGGTCACTGTGTTTATCACAGCCCTAAAGTCACAGAGGGATTTCTATTCCGGGAACAGCCTGTTTTCCCTGCCGGACCAGTTAAAGTGGTCCAATTTCACAGATGCTTGGACCAAGGGACGGCTGGGCACCTACATGAAGAACGGCCTTATCATCTGCCTGCTGAAGGTCCCTCTGGGCATTCTGGTGGAATCCCTGGCTGCATTTGCGATCACACGTCTGAACATTAAACACAAGACAGCCATCTTTGTATTTTTCCTTCTGGGCATGATGCTGCCTCATCAGATGGCCCTGATCCCATTAAACCGTGCATTTTCCAATTACAATCTGATCAACAACTATGCGGGCCTGTTTGTGGTGTACACGGGGTTTGGTATCGGGTACGGCATACTGGTGCTGAGAGGATTTATGAGGTCCATTCCAAAGGACCTGGACGAAGCCGCTTACATAGACGGATGCGGTAAGCTGCGTTTGTACTATAATATCATACTTCCCATTACAAAGCCTGCCATTGCAACCGTATTTATCGTGGATTTCCTGAATACATGGAACGAATTCCTGTTACAGAGTATTTTGATCACCAGCGATTCACTGAGGACAGTGCCCAATGGCCTGATGAGCTTTATTGGGGAGTATGGAACGGATTACGGCCTGCTGAACGCAGGCGTGCTGATTTCCATCGTACCTGTGCTGGTGGTATACCTGTCCTTCCAGAAATACTTTGTGGAAGGAATGGCCGGAGCGGTAAAACAATAGGAGCCGGAAGACGGAAGCCCGGCCAACAGGAGATGCAAAGCATTGAAAAAACAAACATGAAAAGGAGAATATTATGGTTTATAACAATTATCATTTCAGGATACCCGAGGGTAAGATGGTCAGGCTGATCGTGAATACAGATGCCAAGAATGAGGCGGATGACCAGTATGCCATTGTCCATGCGCTGCTCAGCCCCAAGTTTGACAACCGGGGGATCATTGCCGCCCATTTCGGCAATGAGAAAAGTCCCCACAGCATGGAGGACAGCTATGACGAGGTCCTGAAAATGCTGGATCTCATGGATTTTCCAAGGGATCTGGCATACAAAGGGGCGGACCGCCGGCTGCCGGATGAGAAGACGCCTGTGGAATCCCAGGGGGCAAGGCTGATCATTGAGGAAGCCATGAAAGAGTCGGACATGCCGCTGTACGTGATCTTTCTGGGACCCCTTACGGATATGGCGTCCGCTTATCTGATGGAGCCCAGGATCGCGGGACGCCTTACCTGTATCTGGATCGGAGGAGGCAAATATCCGGAAGGCGGGTATGAATACAATCTGAACAATGATATCAGATCAGCCCGGGTGGTGATGAACTCAGACATGCCTGTATGGCAGATTCCCAGAAATGTATACAGCCAGGTGATCGTTTCACTGGCGGAGCTGGAGTACAAGGTCCGTCCCTGCGGGGAGCTGGGCAGGTATCTGTTTGACCAGCTGGAAGAGCATGGGCACACATCCTTTGCCAGGGCAACCACAAGGACCGGGGAATACTGGTGCCTGGGAGACTCGCCGGCAGTGGGGGTACTGCTGTTTGCCCATATGTTTGATTATGACTGGGTCCAGGCGCCCCTGATCACGGACAATATGACCTATGCAAAGAACAGCCAGAACCGCCCCATCCGGGTGTACAACCGTGTGGATCACAGGTTTATTCTGGAAGATTTCTATGCAAAACTGGCGCTGTTTACAAATAAGTAACAGTTCAAATGATCCATTAAATAATCCATGACAATGAGGTGAGACAGGATGAATAGTATAAAAATCGGATTTGCACCCACCAGAAGAAGCATTTTCAGCGCGCCGGATGCGATCAAGTATGCAGGGCTTACCAGAAAACGCCTGGAGGAGCTGGGAGTAGAGTTCGTGGATATCACGGATATCAATGGGGAGGGACTGCTCTATGACGAGGGGGACCGGCTGAAAATAGAGGAAAAGTTTCGCAGGGAAGGGATTGACGGACTGTTTTTCCCGCACTGTAATTTCGGCACCGAGTATGTGGTGGCCAGAATGGCCCGGGATCTAAACGTTCCCGTCCTTCTCTGGGGGCCGAGGGATGAGCGGCCGGATGAAAACGGGATCCGCCTCAGGGACAGCCAGTGCGGCCTGTTTGCCACAGGAAAGGTGCTGCGCAGATTCCGGGTGCCCTTTACCTATATGACCAACTGCCGCCTGGAGGATGCCGAGTTTGAGCGGGGAATCAGGGATTTCCTGGCTGTCTGTAATGTGGTCAGGGTGTTCAGGAACACCAGGATCCTCCAGATCGCTCCCAGGCCCTTTGACTTCTGGTCCACCATGTGCAACGAGGGGGAACTTCTGGAAAAATTCAATATCCAGCTGGCGCCCATTCCCATGCCCGAGCTTACGGCTCAGGTGAAGCTGGCCAAAGAGGAGGGCAGAGAAGTAAAGCGCGTGATGGAATACTGCCGCCAGACCATGGATGTGAAGGTCAAGGAGGAGGAACTGGAAAATATAGCCGCCATGAAGGTGGCCATGAAACGCCTTGCGGTAAAATACGGCTGCAATGCAGTGGCCATCCAGTGCTGGAATGCCCTTCAGGGCGAGCTGGGCATCATGCCCTGCGCGGCCAATTCCCTGTTAAACGAGGAGGGGCTGCCGGTGGTGTGCGAGACGGACATACACGGCGCCATCACGGCGGTTATGGTGGAGGCGGCTGCCATGGACGGGACCAGAGGGTTCTTTGCCGACTGGACCGTGCGCCATCCGGACAATGAAAACGGGGAACTGCTTCAGCACTGTGGTCCCTGGCCCATTTCCGTGGCCCAGGAAAAGCCGGTGATCGGATATCCGCTGGCATTTGACCATCCGGGAGCAGTGGAGGCCCTGGCCAAATACGGGGATGTGACGCTGGCCAGATTTGACGGGGACAACGGCGAGTATTCCATGCTCATGGGAAATGCAAAGGGGATCGAAGGCCCCTACACAAAGGGCACCTACCTGTGGGTGGAGGTGGAAAACTTAAAACGTCTGGAGGATAAGCTGGTATGCGGTCCCTATATCCACCACTGTGTGGGAATCCATAAAAAGGTGGTCCCGGTGCTCTATGAGGCATGTAAGTATATCGGTGTGAAACCGGATCTGTATGACCCGATCGAGGAAGAGGTAAAGGCGTATATCCGAGGGGAATAAGGTTGGAACACAAAGCCCGTCCTGACGGAAAGCAATTTTCAAACATGCTCTAATACAGGAGGTATGATAGATGGATGATTTATCAGTAATGGCTTATGAAATGCGAAAGGATGTGCTGGATATGATCTGCCGGGCCGGGACCGGACATATCGGAGGCGATTTCAGCGTGATGGAGATCCTGACAGACCTGTATTTCAGGCAGATGAACATTTCGCCGGAGCTTATGGATGACCGGGACAGGGATCGTTTTGTCCTGAGCAAAGGGCATTCCGTGGAAAGCTATTATGCGGTTCTGGCCAGAAAAGGATTTTTTGACATAGAGGAGGTAAAAGCCAGGTTCTCGGCTTTTAATTCCCCGTACATAGGCCATCCAAACAATAAGCTTCCAGGCATTGAAATGAACTCCGGTTCCCTGGGCCACGGGCTTCCTGTCTGCGTGGGCATGGCCCTGGCAGGGAAAATGGATCAGAGGGACTACCGGGTGTACACGGTGATGGGGGACGGTGAACTGGCGGAAGGCTCCGTGTGGGAAGGCGTGATGGCGGCATCCCATTATAAACTGGATAACCTGTGCGCTGTAGTGGATCGAAACCGGCTCCAGATATCCGGCCCCACCGAGGAGATCATGCACCATGATGACCTGGGACAGCGGTTTTCCAGCTTTGGCTGGCATGTGGTGACAGCTGACGGGAATGATATCCCCTCCCTGGACCGGGCCTTTGGAGAAGCCAGGCAGCAGAAAGGACAGCCCACGGTTGTGATCGCCAACACCATCAAGGGATGCGGGGTGTCCTTTATGGAGAACCAGGCGGGCTGGCACCACCGGGTGCCTACGGATGAGGAGCATCAGGCAGCTGTGAGGGAACTGGATGAAAAGGTGAAAGGAGGCGGAATCTGTATATGAATAAGGTTGCAAACCGTCAAGTGATATGCCAGGTTCTCTGTGAGGAAGCAAAAAAAGACAGGGATATCGTGGTATTGTGCAGTGATTCAAGAGGTTCGGCTTCCCTGGCGCCTTTTGCAAAGGAATACCCCAACCAGTTTGTGGAGACAGGGATCGCGGAACAGGATCTGGTGGGGATCGCAGCAGGGCTGGCAAGGAGTGGGAAAAAGTCCTTTGCAGCGTCACCGGCCTGTTTTCTCTCCACCAGGAGCCTGGAGCAGGCAAAGGTGGACGTGGCATATTCCAATACCAATGTAAAGCTCATAGGCATCAGCGGAGGCATCAGTTATGGAGCGTTGGGGATGAGCCATCACTCTGCCCAGGATATTGCGGGAATGTCGTCCATCCCCAATATGAGGGTGTACCTGCCCAGCGACCGCCACCAGACAGCCTGCCTTGTGAAGGCGCTGCTAAAGGATGAGAAGCCTGCCTATATACGGGTGGGCAGGAATGCGGTGGAGGATGTGTATGAGGAGGGAAAGGTTCCCTTTGTGATGGACCGGGCTAATGTGCTGAACCGGCAGGAACAGGGGGCGGATGTACTGATCGTGGCCTGCGGTGAAATGGTGCGTCCTTCCCTGGATGCGGTTTCCTGTCTGGCAGAGGAGGGAATCCGGGCAGAGGTGATTGACATGTACTGTGTAAAACCCCTTGACACATCCACCCTTTTAAAAGAGGCAGGAAAAGCCCGGGCAGTGGTGACAGTGGAAGAACACTCGCCCTTTGGCGGCCTTGGCTCCATGGTAAGCCAGGCAGTGGCAGGCCATTGCCCTAAAAAGGTGATAAACCTGTCCCTGCCGGACAGTCCGGTGGTGTCCGGAACATCCAGGGAAGTTTTTGATTATTACGGACTGAATGCAGCGGGGATCACGGCTGCGGCAAAGGAAGCGCTTGAGAGGTAATGGAATGGAACATGAAACAAAGTATATGCTTTCCGTGGACCAGAGCACCCAGGGAACCAAGGCACTGATATTTGACCGGTCAGGGAAGATGATCCAAAGGCATGACATCCAGCACCGCCAGATCGTGGACGGGAACGGATGGGTGGAGCACGATCTGGAGGAAATCTGGGAAAATACAAAGGCGGCTGTGAAATGGGTGATGGAAGAGGCCGGGATTTTGCCGGGACAGATCGTTGGACTGGGGATCAGCAACCAGAGGGAGACGGTAGCTGCCTGGAACCGGAAAACGGGCAAGCCCATTTTCCACGGAATTGTATGGCAGTGTCCCCGGGGGGAACAGATCTGCGAAGGGGTCAAGGCACAGGGGTATTCCGCAATGATCAAAGACCGGACCGGATTGGAGCTGTCCCCTTATTTTTCAGCCAGCAAGCTGGCATGGATCTTTCAAAATGTACCGGAAGCAGGTCCTTTGGCGGAAAAGGGGGACCTGTGCTGCGGGACCATAGATTCCTGGCTGGTTTTTAAACTCACCCAGGGGGCTGAGTTTAAAACAGATTACTCAAACGCATCCAGGACCCAGCTTTTAAACCTTTGCTCCCTCACATGGGACAGGGAGATCTGCCGTATATTCGGCATCCCTGTGTCATGCCTGCCTAAAATCTGTGATTCAGACGCCATATTCGGAAAGACCCGCATGGAGGGGCTGTTTGATGAGGCGATCCCCATCAGCTGCGTCATGGGGGATTCCCACGGCGCCTTATTCGGCCAGGGATGCCTTGAGCCGGGAATGGCCAAAGCCACATACGGAACAGGTTCATCGGTTATGATGAATGTAGGTGATGCACCTGTGTTCAGCAATCAGGGTCTGGCTGCATCATTGGCCTGGTCCAGGGGAGGGAAGGTCCAGTACGTGCTGGAGGGCAATATCAATTACACAGGGGCTGTCATTACCTGGCTGCAGAAGCAGCTGGGGCTGATTGAACATGCCTCTGAAACGGAAGGTCTGGCCCTTAAGGCAAATCCCAGGGACAGGACGTATATTGTCCCTGCATTCACAGGACTGGGGGCTCCGTATTACAACAGCGATGCCACGGCCCTGATTACCGGGGTTACACGGATGACGGGAAAACCCGAGCTGGTAAAAGCCGCCCTGGACTGCATCGCCTACCAGATCCAGGATGTGCTGGTATTAATGGACCGGGAGTTTGGAAAAGGAACCGGCAGAGGCATTGCCGCCCTGAGAGTGGACGGCGGTCCTACGAGAAACCGGTATCTGATGCAGTTCCAGTCAGATGTTCTGGGAATACCGGTGGAGGTGCCTGGGGATGAGGAGCTTTCCGGCATTGGTGTGGCCTATATGGCTGGGATCCGGTTGGGCTTCTATGACATTACAGACCTGTTTGGGGATTCCGGAAGAGAGCGCTATGTTCCCCGGATGGACCAGGAGGTAAGGCGGGAAAAGATATTGGGGTGGAAGAAGGCCGTGGAGCGGACGGTGCTTTGACGGGGCTCAATGGTTAGTAAGAATGAATGGTTAGTGAGAATAAGTGGTGATTTAAACTGCACGATTTAGTGATGATCGTGCAGTTGTTTTTTGTATTGGATCCTATTTACACATAGCCGGAGAAATAACCGGAAAAATATCATATAAATTATTTTACACATATCTTGAAAAGTAAAATAATTGTGATATAATTATATGGAAAATATGTGGATAATCCGGTGGAACCACCTGCATTTCCCTGGTAAAGAGATAATTATCTCTAAATTTACGGATAAATCCATATAAAACACTTGACAATACGGATAAAATAAAATATAATTATCTCATAAATTTAAAATAATTATACGCAAATATGGAGATAATTATTTTAGATAACATCCCGTATTGTTCTATAAGGAGGAAAAATGAGCAATATTAAGGATGTAGCAAAGCTGGCCGGTGTGTCAGTGCCGACCGTTTACAAAGTATTTAGCAGTAATCAATATGCAAGTCCTACAGTAGAAGAAAAGGTGATGAAAGCAGCCAGGGAATTGGGATATGTCCACAAGGCGGCGCAGAAAGGAAATACGGAGAAAACCATAGCGGTCATCATTGATGATATTACCAATCCCTTTTACGGCGCCATGGTCAATGAGATCAGAAAGGGCCTGAACCGGTACGGACATCATCTGATCACCATATCCAATGCGGAAAGCTGGGAGCAGGAGGGGAAGGATATACAGGCGCTGATGGAATGTAAGGCGGACGCCCTGATCTTTGTTCCTGCCCTGGGAGAACCACAGCAGGCCGTGAACCGGCTGATCGCCCAGAACTATCCGCTGCTCCAGCTGTTTCGGCCCTTGTATCCGGATATTGATACCATACTCATCGATGATGAGCTGGGAGCATATCTGGCAGTGAAACATCTGCTCCAGAGCGGACACAGGAGGATCATGCTGATCACCCGTTCAAACCCCCTTTTGGTCAAACGCGAGGAGGGATATGCCAGGGCATATCAGGAATTGGGTATCCCCATGGATGAACAGTGTATCTGCCTTATGACTTATGTGGATAATATTAAGGAAATGCTGAAAACCAGGATACGGGAGATCGAACCCACGGCGATCCTGTCAGTGGGGGAGCGGCTCAGTGTGAGTACGGTCCAGGCCCTGCGTGAGATGAACCGCAAGGTTCCTGATGACGTAAGCCTCATTGTCTATGATGACCTGGCCTGGACCGCGGCATTTGACATCAGCGCCGTGTCCCACTCCTTTGAGGCCATTGGAAACCTTGCGTCCGAGCTGATCATGGAACGGCTCAAAGAGTCGGACACAGGGGAGCGCAAGCCCCCGGCAAGGCTGGTTCTGGATCCAAAGCTGGTGACACGCAATTCAGTAAAAATACTTCTATAATGATACTTTTAAAAATACTTCTATGAAGGTACTTCTGTAGGATACATGCAAAGAGGAAGGGAAGGATCAGACATGAAAAAAAGATGGGGGATATTACTGGGAATAACAGGTATGGCGATGGCAGCGCTGCTTACGGGCTGCAAAGGAACAGGGGAGGCCAAGGCTCCCGGGGGAGCCGGGGGAGAGACCTCTGTGGAAACTTCTGCGGCAGGACTGTCGGGGGATAAGACAGGAGATGCGGCAGCGGGCGCGGCAGGGGAAGGGCAGATCACATTTACATTTGCCGAGCATGTGGCAAACATTGAACAGCAGGCTCCCCAGGTTTACGGGGTGGTGCAGGAGTATATGAAGCTGCATCCCAATGTGACCATTGAACTGACCGGGGCCAGTGCGGATGACCTGACAAGAAACATCCAGATGGCTGCCCAGAGCAACACGCTGCCGGACCTGTTCTGGATCCGCCAGCCCGTGGCTGTGGAGATGGCAAAAGCCGGATATCTGGCAGACCTGTCCGAGGATATTTTAAATGACCGGGAACTGACGGACACGTTTCTTCCCCATGTCCTGGATTCCCTGAAGATTGACGGAAAGCTCTATGGGATACCATGTGAGCTGCAGTCCAATGGCTTTTGGGTCAACAAGGCCATTTTGGACCAATACGGCCTTGAGATGCCTGTTACCTATGAGGATTTCATCTCATGCTGCACTGTACTAAAAGAAAATGGCATCATTCCCGTGGCACAGGGAGGAAAGGACGTGTTTACTGCCTGGGCCTGGGAAAACGCCCATTGCAGATATGGTTTCTATGACCATATTGACGGAATTATCGCGGGCACGGACAAGTGGAGCAATCCGGATTATCTGAAATTTTACCAGAAGCTTTCCGATATGAGGGATGCGGGCGTGTTTTCTGAGAATGCTAAGAATACGGATTATGCCCTGTCCGTGGAACAGTTTTTGTCAGGGCAGGCAGCCATGCTCAATTCCGGTGTCTGGGACACCAAAAAATTTGATCAGAGCGATCTGGCAAAGGATATCTATTACTGGTGGGGACCAACCTTTGAGGATGGAGTGGGGGAACAGGAGGTTTCCATGAAAGCGCCTGCCCATCCATACGTGGTATCTGCGCGCCTTAAGGAGGAGGAACCTGAAAAGTACGCGGCTGTGATCGATTTCCTTAAATTCTATTATGGCAAACAGGGAACGGAGATCATTGCAAAGGATAACCAGAGTATTCCGGTTACACGTTATGAGGGGGAGATCGATGCAGAGACATACCCTGTTTTTGCAAGGGTGATCACAATGATGAATGATGACTGGGAGAGCCCGGCAGTGTGTCCGGATATGTATATCTCAGGCCAGATCATCAACCAGTACAGGGAAAGCATCTGCGGTGTGATTAATGGGATCTATACGCCTCGGGAGGCAGTGGATTATCTGGACGGGATACAGGCAACCATTCAGTAATACACGGCAATTGAGAAACAAGGGACAGGAACGGGCCGCCAGAACAATCTGGCGGCTCTGTTAAGAAAGGACAAGATTATGCGCTGGCTCAGCAAAAAGCAATCATTTGTGATTCTTCTGGCGCCGACCCTGATTCTGTTTACGCTGTTTGTGGTGGTTCCGGTTGGGATTGCATGTTACTACAGCTTTACGAATTTTACAGGGATCGGTTCTCCCACATTTGTAGGTCTTAGTAATTATATGACTCTTTTTAAGGATAAAGTGTTTTTCCTTGCACTTAAAAATACCGGAATCGTTCTTGGTGTGTCTGCTGTCACGGTCATACCGCTGTCATTTTTGCTGGCACTATTGCTGGACCGCGCCTTTCCCGGCACAAAACTGGCAAAAGCCCTGAACTTTTCACCCAATATCATTGCGCCGATCCTGGTGGGGCTGATCTGGGTCTTTATCCTGGACCCCGGCATGGGACTGGTCAATGCCCTGCTGCGCCAGCTTGGCATGGTTTCCTTACAGCCTGAATGGATCGGGGGCAGGACGCTCACCCCTTATTCCGTGGCATTTGTCTATCTGTGGAAGGTGCTTGGATATAATGCTACGATATTTATGGCGGCGTTTAAGATGATCCCCGGCGATATCTATGAAGCGGCCAGTATTGACGGGGCGGGAGGAGCGAAGAAGCTGTGGTATATTACCATCCCCATGATAAAGCCCACCCTGCTGATCGTGACCATCCTGCTGATCACAGGCGTGTTTAAGATATTTGAAATCGTAGTGCAGCTCACCGCAGGCGGACCGAACCATTTATCCGAGCTTCTTGTTACGTATATGTATTACATGACATTCCAGTCCACCAAATACGGCTATGGCATGAGCATTGCCATTGTGACCTTCCTGCTCACAGCGGTGTTTGCCGTTATCTATATTGGTGTGACCAGAGAAAGGATAGGGGAGGAATAGACATGGGACATTCCGATAAAAAAAGCCATTATACCACCGCGGCCCGCAGGATGGACCGGATACTTAACTGCATTGTAGTAGTCATAACCGTGATGATGATCATCCCGTTTTTGTGGATCATCCTTATGTCCTTTAAGACGGATTCCGAAATATTGACAACTCCTTTTTCTTTGCCGGAGCAGTTCAGTCTGGACAATTACAAACGGGCCCTGGACATCCTGCCCTTGGGCAGCATGTATCTGAATACAATGATCATTGCCTTTTTTTCGGAGGCGATCTGCCTGGCAGCCACGTTTATGAGTTCCTATGGGCTCACAAGATTAAAATACAGATCGTCAAAACTGCAGAACGGATTATATCTTTATATCATCAGCGGCCTGATGATACCCACCTATATCCTGCTGTTTCCAATTTACAGGATCAACGTGATCCTGAAGCTGACAGGGACTTACACGGCGCTGATTCTGCCGCTGGCCGCATCATCCATCTCCTTTAATACGCTGATGTTTGTGGGATTTTTAAAATCCTTTCCATCGGAACTGGAGGAGGCTGCTGTTATTGACGGATGCGGGCTGATCAGGCTTTGCTGGTCTGTGGTAATGCCCCTAATGAAGCCGATCATGGCCACTGTGGTGATCTTTAATGTCCTGTATGTATGGAATGAGTACCCTCTTTCAGTAACCCTGATCCAGGACCCTGCCATGAGGACCATATCCATGGTGGTGTCCATGTTCCGGGGAGCGTACAGCATTGATTACAGCGGTCTGGTGGCTGGCACGATCATCATACTGATCCCCCAGCTGATCTTTTATGGGATTTTCCAGAAGTATATTGTGGGCGGCCAGACAGCGGGAGCAGTGAAAGGTTAAATACAAACTATTATATCTGAAAATAAATTTTACGGAGGAGTCGCTATGCAGCACAGACCAAAATACCATTTTTTACCTGAAAAAAACTGGATGAATGATCCCAATGGGCCCATTTTCCATGATGGGGTACATCACCTGTTTTACCAATATAATCCCACGGACTGGCACTGGGGCAATCTTCACTGGGGCCATGCCACAAGCCGGGACCTGGTCCACTGGGATCATCAGCCCATCGCCTTATATCCAGCGGTGGACCGGGGGGAGACAAACTGTTATTCCGGGTCCAGCTATATCCACGATGGAAAGATCGAACTGATCTATACAAGCGTGGGAGCGGAAGACAGAAGACAGATCGATGGCTCCGAGCAATGGGTTGCAGTGACGGATGACGGCATTACCTGGAAACAGATTCCGGAGAATCCTGTACTTACCCTGAAGGATCACGGAGGAAAGAGGCTCACCCAGTGGAGGGATCCCTTTATATTTGAATACAAGGGAAAGACGTACCTGCTGATTGCGGGGATTTCCGATGGCAGGCGGGGGGCGGTCCATATTTATACAGGGGAAGACGCCCGCCACTGGACCTATCTGGGGGAATTTTTCAGCAACAGCACGCCGACCAAGATCATCGAATGCCCCAATGTGGCGGTGTTTGGGGACAAACTGCTGTTTTTATATTCTGTGTGGAATCAGAGGGAAGTCCGCTACCATATCGGGACCATGGACGACCAGTATTGTTTTGTATCTGAGTCAAGCGGAAGGATTGATTACGGGGAATTCTTTGCCTCACAGATCTCCTTTGACGGGCAGGGAAGGACATACCTGTGGGGTTGGCTCAGGGAATTTCCACGCAGCCTGATCTATACGGACGGAGAATGGGCCGGGGTGCAGGCAATCCCCAGAGTGATCTCCCTGAATGAAAAACAGGAACTGGTGATCCGGCGTCTTCCGGAGACTGACCGGCTGAGGCGTGAATCGGAATCCATTACCCTGAGGGAATTCACCGGACGGCACGTGTTTGGAATGGAAGGCAATACGGTTGAGGTCGTGGCCAGGGTAAAGACAGATGCCCCGTTTAGCATCAGGGTGCTTGCCACCGAAGACTTAAAAGAATATACGGACATTATCATTGATCCCAGGGAAGGGACCATGGAGGTGCCGCTGCGCAGCTCAAGCCTTTTGGAGGAGGTGGACCACAACCTGTTAAAGGGGAGGTTTTGCCGGTCTGAGGACGGGGTGGTGGAAGTGGACATCCTGTTGGATTGTTCTGTTTTGGAAGTGTTTATTAATGACAACGGCTGCATCTCCCCCCGGGTTTATCCTGCACTGGATGGAAAATGCATCTCCTTTGCATCGGATGGCGTGGTGCAGGAAGCGGAACTGACCGTGTACCGTATGGAACTGTAGATTATATTGGAACTGTATTTTGATATGGGGGCGCAGGGACCGGGGATCACTGCCCCTCCTGCTGGTTTAATTTCCTCCATATGGTAGTCCTGCACACGCCCAGTTGTTCCGAGGTTCTGTTTATATTTCCCCCATTCTCCGCAAGACACCCACGGATGATCTCTAGTTCCATATCCTTTAACGGCCCTTTGTTCACGATCATCATATGGGCGTGATCCGTAACATTATCAGAGGGGCCATGTTTGACCTCATATTCATCCAGACAGACCCTGACCGGTGTGATTTTCATACTGTTTAATATAATGTACCGGTGGATCACATTCTGAAGCTCCCGTATATTTCCCTGCCATTTCCGCGTAACCAGGAACCTTATCTCCTCATCAGCCATCTTCCGGGTAATGGGAACCTTGTAGAGCCTGGAATACATCTGGGAAAAGAAGTCAATGTACTGGGGGATGTCTTCAGAGTGCTCGTTCAGATTAGGCAGATATAAATTCAATATATTCAGGCGGAAATATAAGTCTGAACGAAACTCATTGTTTTGTATCATGGCCCCGATATCTTTGTTGGCAGCGGATATAATACGGATATCAATGTAAATAGGAGTTTTGGACCCCACCCGCCGGATCTCCTTTTCCTGTACTGCGCGCAGCAGCGCGCCCTGTATTTTCATGGACAGGGAGTTGACTTCATCTAAAAACAGGGTTCCATTATGGGCAAGTTCCAGGAGGCCGGTCTTTCCACCCTTTTTTGCACCGGAAAAGGACCCTTCCTCATATCCGAATAATTCGCTTTCCAGGAGTGACTCCGGTATTGCGGCGCAGTTTACCGCCACAAAGGGCTGGGATCTGCGCTGGCTGGCATTGTGTATGCTCTGGGCAAACAGTTCCTTTCCTGTTCCGCTTTCGCCGTATATCAATATATTTGCATCCACCGTGGAGTACAGCATGGCTTTGTTGATGGTTTCTTTCATTTTATGGCTGCTGCCTATTATGTTCTGGAATGAATAGCTTGTATTTGTATTCTTTTTATGTATTTTATTGCGGAGTCTGGACTCGCTGTCTTGGATTTCCTCTGCATTTCTTATTACGATCACCAGATTCCTGCAGTGCTCATCCACGGTGATCCAGAATTTCTGGATAAAATACAGGGAGTCCCCGACCAAGGAGATACATTCATCCTGTTCCTGGTCCTCCATAAATGCTGCCAGATCCTTTATGGTAAACTGGGATGATATGTCAGACAAGGGTTTGTCCACAACCTGGGGCGTGGTCACCCCCAGCAGCTGTTCCATGGTATTGTTTATAAGGCAGACCCTGCCGTTGTGTATCATCATCAGCCCTTCGTGAAATGCATTCTGGATCTGATACAAGAGCTGCAGCTGGTTTTCTTCATAACTTTTAGAGTTGAGGATGGAACAAGCCTGGATGATCGTCTTCTTTATGGTGTCCTTGCTTGTTTTGACAAAGACAACAGGATATCCCAGGGCATGGCCCACATCCTGGCCAATGGTGCCTCCCCCTGCCACACAATCCATTCCCTGGGACTGTGCCAGGACGATCTGGGTCTCAATATCTTTCTTTGATGCATATCTGTATATGTTCAGTTCCCTGATGTTGAGCAGGTCTTTTACAAACTGCAAGTTCAGGTCCAGGTGATCATTGTCTGCCAGTAATAATCCAACCCTGTCACCGTACCGGCCCGTGCCGGCCAACGCCTCAAGGGTGTCCATCCTGCCGGGATTGGCACTGAGGATGATAATGTCCGGAAACTCCTGTTTCAGGTAGTTGGCCATGGCTCCCCGTGTTACAATTACATATGGATAGCCCTGTTCGTGAAAGATAGCCCGGATCTGCAGGGAAAGGTTTTCCGTTATGTCATGGAAATCAATAAAATCATATTGGCAGCCAAGATCCTTACATACCTCGTCCACTGTCTGAAGCATACTTTCGTACATGTTTGTTATATAGAATTTTTGCGGCATGAGGTAACTCCTCTCAATGGGTGGTTGGATGGTGGTATATTTAAACATATTATAGTTGCATATGATTAAAATTGCAACATGCCAATGGGGAAAAAAGGGGGAGAAACTGGCTAAAACAGCGGATTTATTACTTGGCATGGAACTTGCTGTTATATAAAGCAGGGTGCGCACCTGATAAAACTATAAAATGGTATGAGGAAAGGATTGGGGAAGGATGTATAATTACAGTAAATATTTAACCAGATCCTGTTGGCTGGAGATCGATCTGGATGCAATTAAAAACAATTATTATGAACTGCAGAAAATGGTGGGACCGGAGATCATCGTGATGCCTGCGATCAAGGCCAATGCATATGGCCATGGTATTGTGGAGGTTGCCCGCGCCCTGGAAACATGCAAGGTAAAATACCTGGCTTCCGGAGTTTTGCATGAGGCTGTCAAGCTAAGAAAAAACGGGATCAAATCCCCCATCATGCTGTTTGTCGGAAACAACATTGAGGAAGTTGCCGACCTGTATGTCAGATATGACCTGATGCCTACTGTGAGCAGCATTTCCCAGGTAAAAGCCATATCAGAAGCAGCGGGAAACAAAACAATGAAGGTATTTCTGCCCGTTGAAACAGGCCGCGGCCGCCTTGGTATTAATGCAGAAGAACTGGCTGATTTTGTAAAGCAGGTCCTTGCATATAAAAATATTGACATAGTGGGCATGTACAGCCATATGTCATGTCCGGACTGGCCGGATAAGGAGTCGTTCTCACAATGGCAGTATGATCGTTTTGTTGGAGCGATCCGGGCAGTTGAGGCATTGGGTGTCAAGCCGGAGTTTTTGCAGATCGCCAATTCAAACGGCAGTATTTCGCGGCCTGACATGAGACTTACAGGAATCTGCCCCGGACAAAGCATGTGGGGGTATTCGACCATAGAACGAAGGGAGCCGGCGCCTGATCTGAAGCCGGCCATCAAAGCCTGGAAGAGTAAGCTTCTGTGTGTGAAAGATACCATTGGAGGAAAGTTTGGGGAAGGGTTTGCCGCAGTTAAGCTGGACCGTCCCATGCGTATCGGCGTTATGGCCGGAGGAATGTATGACGGTATCAGCCCTCACCAGGCCAATGGGGGATATGTTCTGATCCGGGGAAAAAAGATCCCGGTGGCAAGTTCCATCTGCGTGGAACATACAATTCTGGACCTGACGGACTGCCCAGAGGCTGAAATCGGTGATGAGGTGGTGATCCTTGGAACCCAGGGGGACTATGAAATTACTATTCAGGATCTGATGGCCAGATGGAAGAAGTCTGTTCCGGAATTTTTGGTTTCATTAAATTACAGTATACCAAGGGTTTATTTTGAAGAGGGAAAGCCCCAGAGGGTAGTGTGTATGGACGAATCCCAGGAGATTGTTGAAGCCGGATCTGAAAAGGAGGGATAATGACCATGCTGAAAAAGATAAAGCTTAGCAATTCTGTTCTTGTTTTTCTGGCAATGATCCTGGGCAGCATTGCAGGTCTGCTGATCGGACCTGGGGCAGCCTCCATCGGATTTATCGGAACCATTTGGCTGAATATGATGAAAATGTTCCTGGTTCCTGTTGTTATTTTTGTTATGGTGAATGGGATCACAAGCATGGATGATCCGGCGATGCTGGGACGTCTGGGCATCCGTATCCTGTTCATATATACCTGCACCACCCTGATCGCAACCTGCATTGCAATCCCGGTGGCCGTATTTCTAAGGCCCGGCAATGGGTTTGTGTTTGAGAATACCAATGCTGTTATGGAGGTGAGCCAGATGCCTTCATTCACTGAATTCTGCAAGGGATTATTTTCAACCAATGTGTTTGAGTCTTTTACGGATGCCAATATGCTTCAGGTTCTGGTCATATCGGTCATCATAGGAATCGCTATTGTATTTATTAAATCAGATGAACAGAGAAAAAGCATCACTGCCTGGTTTGAGATGATGTACAATCTGTCCATGGCGATCATTAAAATTGTGATGGCTGTGGCTCCCATCGGTGTTTTCTGTCTGATGGCATCCACCATGGGCCAGTACGGCGTGGAGTTTTTAGCCACAATTTCAAAGCTTGTGGGAACATACTATGTGGCGGGTATCATTCACTTTATACTGATCGTGGTGGGATTGCCTACCCTCTCCGGCTACGGGCCCATACGGTTTATTAAGAGTGTGAGCGACACCATTGTCACCGCGGCCAGTACCTGCAGCAGTGCGGCGACCATACCTACAAACCTGCGTGTGGCGACAGATAAACTGAATATACCCAAACCCATTGCTAATTTCTGTATACCCCTGGGGGCGCAGATCAACCAGGACGGAGCCGCCATACTGACGGCTGTCGTCATGATCTTCTGCGCGCAGGCCATTGGCCTGGAACTTACCTTTGCCCAGATGATCCAGATGGTACTGCTGACCACGCTGGTTTCCGCCGGTGCTGCGGCGGTTCCCGGAGGCGGCATTGTGAGGCTGATGATCGTGGGCGCTGCATTTAACCTTCCCATGGAATTGATCGCCATTGTAGGCTCCTTCTACCGTCTGTTTGATATGGGCGCCACTGCGATCAGTACGGTGGGGGATGCGTCCGCAACCCTGTTCCTGTACCGGCTGGAAGAAAGAAGAAACAAAAAAGGAAAGGAAGTTACGATATAAATTGATGCGGGCCGTCATAGAGGTCTGTGATAAGAGATAAGGGGCTGCCCGGAATATTTGACAAATGTCAGGTGTTCCGGGCGGCCTTTTTAATGATGCAGGAAAACGGATCCTGATAAAACTGGAGCGGTATGGATTGTCACAGGGCCGGTTTTTTCGGGCACACCGGCCGGATAAACCGTGAGCACACGGTTATGATAGCGGATATAATAAAATCACAGATCAATAAGAACTTTGATGGAGGGAAAGTACATGGAATTAAAAGAAAAATTTAAACAGGAGAGGGAGTATTATCCGGCCCTTGCCCATTGGACGTATCTGGACCATGCGTCCGGCGGCCTGTATCCCAGCTACAGTACACAGGCGATGAAAGCGTATCTGGATGACATGTCTGAAAACAGCATGACATTCCGGGAATTTACGGAGACCTGGGACTTTGCGGATGAGATGCGCGGCATTGTTGCGCAAATGTTCCACTGCAAAAGCGATGAGGTCATGTATGGCCTTAGTTCTACATGGCTGTTTAATATTTTCATAAACGGTATCGGGATGAAGGAAGGGGATAATATTATTACCACTGCCAATTCCCACGCATCTGTCCCATATATCATGCTGAATAAGATGCAGGATGGAGTGGAAGTCCGTTTTGTGCATCCCAGGGAAGGAGTCACGGAACCGGAGGATATCTATAGACTGGTGGACGAGCATACGCGTGCAATCTGTCTTTGCTACGTGGAGAATACATACGGCTTTAAACATGATTTAAAAGTGTATGGAGAGTTCTGCCGGAAAAATGATATATGGTTTGCCGTGGATGCAACACAGGCAGCCGGTGCCATGAAGATCGATGTGGAGGAAATGAAGATTGATTTCCTGACAACATCCTCCTATAAATGGCTTTGCTGTATTCTTGGCATCGGCTTTGCATATATCAGCAAGCGGCTGCAGAAGTGCCTGAAGCTTGTGGACACTGGATGGAGCTGCTCCGTTGACCGGTGGCATAAGGATACGGAGCATCCGGTGATCAGTGAAGATGCAAGGCGGTTTGAGTGCGGAGGCATCAGCGTGGTGGGCCTGAAAGGTGTGTCAAAGATCATCAGCAGGTATAACGAGCTGGGGGCAGATGATGTGGAGCAATACTGCCTTTCCCTGGTCGATTACCTTTATGACCGTGTGGAAAAGGAACTGAAAAAGACAAGAATATATGGTAACTTTAAAAAGGAAAACCGTTCCAGCATCGTCACCCTAGCAATGCCCGCGGAGTGGGGGATGACAGATGAAAAGGCGGCCAAAAGCGGTATCCGCGCCCATTGTCCGGCTGAAGGGCTTCTCAGGGTAGGGTTTCATTTCTATAATAACACAGAGGATGTGGACCGGTTGGTGGATTTCCTGAAAACTTGTGAGCAAGGGGAGGAGTAAGGACAGATGGCAGTCAGTGCAAAAGAGCGGCTTAAGGAGCTTGGGATCGTATTGCCGCAGGTCAGCAGACCCAGCGGTTCCTATATACCGGCAGCAGCGTCAGGTTATCTGCTGTTTACTGCAGGACAGGTTCCAAGGGTCAATGGTATTGTGAAATACAAGGGAAAGGTGGGGGAGGACAGCACTCTTGAGGATGCTTACGCGGGAGCCAGGATCTGCGCGGTCAACTGCCTGGCAGCCATTGAACAGGCAGTGGGAAGTCTGGATCATGTGGCCCGGATCCTTAAGGTAAACGGATATATCAACGCTGCTCCCGGATTTACGCAGAATCCCAAAGTTCTGGACGGCGCTTCCGACCTGTTGTTAGAGGTGTTTGGAAATGCCGGACAGCATGCCAGGAGCGCCATCGGAGTGCAGGCATTGCCGGACAATGCGGTGGTGGAAGTGGAGATGACCGTGCTGTTGAAGGGACCTTGTGAGTATCCGGCGGTCTGAGAACGTAAGGGCTGGTGAACGCGCCGGACCGGGGAGCGCGCCGGATTAGAGGGATGCGCCGGACCGGGGGAAATGCCGGTCTGTAAGAGAGTGCAAAACATAGGAGGGAACAATATGTGGAAACTGTATAAGAGGGTGCCATTGGTATATAAACTGATGTGCGGAATGGTCCTTGGGGTGGTGTGCGGCATTCTTTTTGGTGAAAGAATGCAGGCATTTGAAATTTTCGGAACTCTTTTTTTGAATCTTTTGAAAATGGCGTGCGTGCCGTTGATATTCTTTAACCTTGTCTCTGGAATCTCATCACTGGATGGACCTGAGGTGTTTGGGCGCATTGGTGTGAAATCCCTGGCTTATTACGGCCTGACAACCATATTTGCAGCAGTGGTAGGGGTAGGAGGCGGCCTGCTATTAAGACCTGGGGCCGGGTTGGTCCTCACTGAGTCATACCAGGGGGAGATTGCTGAAGTTCCGGGTATGCTGGACACGCTGGTGGGCATGGTGCCCTCCAATATTTTTTCAGCCCTGGCCAACACAAAGCTGGACCAGGTGGTGGTGTTTTCTGTTTTTGCCGGCATAGCTGTCCTTATGATGGAAAAAGAGGACAAGAACATGCTGTTTAAGGCGTTTAACGCATTTGCAAGACTGTTTAACAAAATGGTCGCCATTGTTATGGGATACGCGCCCATTGGCGTCTTTGCGCTGATCGGTTCAACTGTGGGTAAGTATGGCGCCGCCATGTTCGGGCCTGCAATGAAATACATTGCGGCAGTGGCAGTCTGCATGCTGGTGCATTTCTGCATTTACTTTGTGATCCTGTTTATCATGACAGGAAAGACGCCTTTGGATTTCCTGAAAAAGACCTTTGCCCTGATCGCTACCACATGCAGCACTTCTTCCAGCGTTGCCTCTGTGCCGGTTAATATGGAGTGCGCCAAAAATTTGGGGTGCAGCCAGGCAATCTATGGTTTTACCATTCCCCTGGGTTCCCAGATGAACAAAGACGGGCAGGCGATCATGCTGACCATATCGCTATTGTTTGCGGCTCAGGCAGCAGGGGTGACCTTTGGTTTCAGTGAACTGGTCAAAGCGATCCTCATCGCGCTGCTTTTAACAACCGGTTCCGGCGGGATCCCGGGAGGCGGACTGGTGACCATTGCAATTATCATTGATACATTTTCTATGCCCACGGAAGCGGTTGCCATCATTTCAGGCGTGTTCTTTATCATCGACCTTCTGAATACCACTATGAACTGCTATGGGGATTTGGTGGGAACCTATATTGTGGACTATACGGAAAAAAAGAGGCAGGCAAAAGTAGCGAAGGCTGTTGCACATTAGTGTATTCCCGGAGATTCCCGGAGTACACTTAAAGCCTGCAAATAAAAAAAGGAGGAAAGGGAAGGATGAAGAAAGATGTGATAAGACTGCGTCCGCTGATCAGTGATGAAATTTTGGAAAAACTCAGCCGTCAGGATGTGGCAACGGTTCATGAAGCCATGGGACAACGTGGAGCCATGACACATAACATACGGCCCATACGCCAGGGGATGAAATTATGCGGACGGGCGCTGACTGTTAAGTGCCATGCAGGCGATAATCTTATGCTGATCAAGGCTGTCAGCATGGCCCAAAAGGATGATGTGATCGTTGCGGATATGGGTCCTCTGGCGGATAACGGACCATTTGGGGAGGTGCTTGGAGTGGACTGCCAAAGCCATGGCGTCAACGGGTTGGTGGTGACCTGCGGAGTGCGTGATACAGAGGCATTGAGCAGCATGGATTTCCCGGTATTTTCAGGAGGGGTAAGTGTGTTTGGAACTTCAAAGGCTGTAAAGGGAACCATTAACCACCCTGTTGTTGTGGGAGGGGTGCTGGTCCATCCCGGGGATGTTATCCTGGGAGATTGGGATGGGATCGCAGTCATCCCCTGTGAGGAAGCGGCAGAGGTTTTAAGACTGGCGGATATGCGCAGGGAAAAGGAAAAGGGCGTCATGGAACGCCTGCGCAGAGGCGAGTCATTGTTTGATATATATGGTTACCAGGAAACATTCCAGGCATTAGGAGTGACTGAAGAATAGGGGGAATTGATGATGACGGATACAATTGTTGAACGTGTAAGAAAACTGGATACCACCAGCATTTCCGATGCCATGGATAAGCTGGGGATCGAGTGCTGCGGGTATCATATAAAGCCGGTCAGCACCGGGCTTAAGATCTGCGGCAGGGCATTTACGGTCCATTACGTGCCCTGCGGCGTGGTACAAGGAACGGTGGGGGATTTCCTGGATGATGTACAGCCGGGCCAGGTGGTTGTAATTGACAATGGCGGCCGTGATAACTGTACGGTCTGGGGTGATATTATGGCAAAAACCGCAAAACTCAGAGGGATCGAGGGTACGGTCATAGATGGGGTGTGCCGGGATATACCTGCTGTATTGGAGTGTGGGTATCCGGTGTTTTCAAAAGGCTATTATATGCGCACGGGCAAGGACCGGGTACGGGTGGATGCGGTAAATACACCGGTGCAGCTTTCAGATATCCCCGTGTATCCAGGTGATATCATCCTGGGTGACGATACCGGAGTGGTGGTGATCCCTCAGGACATGGCGGAGGAGGCGGCCCGGATAGCGGAGGAGATCGAGGAAAAAGAGCAGAGTATTTTTAAACTTGTATCCCAGGGCATGGCCTTAAAGGATGCGCGCAGCCAGGTTGGCTACCACCATTTGCAGACAAGGGAATAAGGGAGGATTTGTGATATGAGCAGGTTTAATGAGTTATATGGTGAACGGTTCAGAAAGCTGTCATCCACAAATGTATCAGATGCCCTGGATGCTCTTGGAATCCATGGTTCTACATGCGGTATCCGGCCTATGGCGGAGCGGTGGACAAAGATCGTAGGTCCGGCGGTCACCATGCGGATGACAGCTGCGGGAGAGACAAAACAGAAGACGCACCTGGGAATGAATGCCATTTCTGCAGCGGAAAAAGGCGATGTGATCGTGATTGACAATGGTGGCAGGATGGATACATCCTGTTGGGGCGGTATTCTGGCCAATGCAGCCAAAGTCAAGGGGATTTCCGGTACGGTGATCGATGGCTGCTGCCGTGATCTAAATGATTGCATGGATGCGGATTATATTGTCTATGCCCGCGGAACCGTGGTGTGTACGGCCCGGGGCCGTGTGATGGAGGAGAGTACCAACCAGATGATCCAGTTCGGGGGAGTCCAGGTGCGTCCGGGGGATATTGTGATGGGAGATAACAGCGGTGTGGTCATCATCCCACAGGAACATATGGAAGCAGTCCTTTTAAAAGCAGAGGAACTCTGGCAAAAAGAGGAGGACATGGTGGCGGAGATCCGTTCCGGTGCGGATATTCTGGAGGTTGATGCAAAATACAATTACAATAGAATGCTTCAGAAATGATCACATCAAGTCCTCCGAAAATCAACGGATACCGTGTTGCTTTTCTGCTGCCGGACAGGTACAATTGTTACAGGCTGAAACGTACAGCAAGGTAAAATCCGGGTGTAAGGAGGACTTTTTTGATGAACACAAAGCATTTGATAACCTTTGTTACATTTGCAAAGAAGAAATCTTTTCTGAAAACATCCATGGAACTGCATTATGCTGAATCCACGCTGGCGGAACATATCACATCCCTTGAGCGGGAACTGGGAGTAAAGTTAATAGAGGCAGGTTCCAGGGGCAGCAGGCTTACAAAGGCCGGAGAGGCATTTCTGCCCAGGGCAGAGGAAATCCTGGGAATGTGGCGGGAGGTGCAGCAGCAGATGGCCAAGATGAGCGGTATCCAGAGCATACGCATCATATCGGCTGAATCCCTGGCGCTGAACATGATGCCGCCTATCTATCGGGAATTTTTACAAAAGTATGAGAATATCCCCCTTTCCATATCCAACGGGCTGCCATCCACGTTCTGCGATCAGCTGAAAAACCATGATGTGGATATTGCCTTTGGTTACTATTGGGGGAAACTGCCCAAAGATAAGTATGAGTGCATCCGCATATGCCAGGATGAACTGGTATTTTTTGTATCACCCAGCCACCGGCTTGCACGCAGGTCATTGGTGAAGCTGGAGGACTTTGCGGATGAGATGTTTTTATTTACAAAAAGGGATTCTGTTTACTATGAGGAGGCCAACAAGCTTTTTAAAAGTTCGGGAATGAATCTGAATACCAGCTTTTTTATTGACAGCGCGGAGCTGATCAAAAAATATGTTTCCGACAGCAGGCATATCGGATTTCTGGCCAGGAGCACTCTTAAGAATGAGATCGAGTCGGGAAGCCTGGTCTGCCTGGAATTTGACGGGCCGTCCATGATGATCGACATTGTGGCCGTGACATTGCTGAAAAGCAATCAGGAGCCTATGATACAGGAACTGATACATATTGCCGGGAAGTATGCCCTTTGAGGGTATGATCTGTACGATACCGGAAAACTCGTATGGCAATTTGCTGCAGAAAATGGTATGATATGAATCATTAAGGATAATCCCCTGCAATCTACAGGGGGTTATATAAGAGAGCTAATAAGGAGAAATAAATAAGGAGAATCAAATACTTAATGGATAAATATCAGGTATTAAAGCAGTATTTTGGCTACGATACATTCCGGGAAGGCCAGGAGGCGCTGATCGATGGGATCCTTGCCGGACGGGATGTGTTTGGGATCATGCCGACAGGCTCAGGAAAATCTCTGTGTTTTCAGATACCGGCGCTTATGATGGAGGGGATCACCCTTGTGATCTCACCCCTGATCTCCCTCATGAAGGATCAGGTGTCAACCCTGAATCAGGCAGGTGTCCATGCGGCTTATCTCAACAGTTCACTGACCGCGGGCCAGTATTATAAAGCCCTCAGCCTTGCAAGGGAAGGGCGCTATCCCATTATCTATGTGGCTCCGGAGCGCCTGGAGACGGAAGGGTTCCTGGATTTTGCCCTGCACGCAAAGATCACCATGGTGGCCGTTGACGAGTCCCACTGCGTGTCCCAGTGGGGACAGGATTTCCGCCCCAGCTATCTGAAAATAGTGGATTTCATAAAAAAACTCCCAAAACGCCCGGTGGTCAGCGCGTTTACCGCCACAGCGACCAAAGAGGTGAGGGAGGATATCATAGATATTCTCATGCTTCAGGATCCGGTGGTGGTTACAACCGGATATGACCGCCCCAATCTTTATCTCGGCGTACAGTCCCCCAAGGATAAATATGCAGCCCTTAAGAATTTTGTGGAGATCCATCCAGGACAATGTGGGATCATCTATTGTCTGACCAGGAAACTGGTGGAGGAGGTCAGCGACAGATTGAGGGCGGACGGCATTTCCGTAACCCGGTACCATGCCGGTCTCAGCGACAAAGAGCGCAGGCAGAACCAGGATGATTTCATCTATGACCGGTGTCAGGTGATGGTGGCCACCAATGCGTTCGGCATGGGGATCGACAAATCCAATGTCCGGTATGTCATACATTATAATATGCCCAAGAGCATTGAGGCGTTTTACCAGGAGATAGGACGCTGCTCCCGTGACCAGGAACCGGGGGAATGCATCCTGTTTTACAGCGGCCAGGACGTGGTCACCAATCAGCTGTTTATTGATAACAACCAGGATAACCAGGAACTGGACCCCTTGACCCGCCAGATCGTGCAGGAGAGGGACAGGGACCGCTTGAGAAAGATGACGTTTTACTGTTTCACCAATGAGTGTCTGAGGGATTATATCCTGCGGTATTTTGGGGAGTATGGCTCCGATTACTGCGGCAACTGCCAGAACTGTATTTCCCAGTTTGAAAATGTGGATGTGACGGATATTGCCGGGGCATTGATCGGCTGTGTGTCGTCCTGCCGCCAGCGGTATGGGGTGAATGTGATCATTGACACGGTCCGCGGAGCCAATACGGCCAAGATCCGCCAGTACCGGATGGACTCCAACGCCTATTACAGCGCGCTGGCCAAGGTGCCCGCCCACAGATTGCGGATGGTGATGAACCATCTCATGCTCCAGGATTTTCTCACCGTGACCAATGATGAGTATGCCATTGTAAAGCTGACCGGTAAATCCCTCCAGGTTCTGGAGGAGGGGGAACCGGTTGTGATGAAGATGGCCAAGGAACAGGATCATCCCGCCAAGATAAAAAGTGAGAAAAAGACCAGGAAGAATAAGACCGCAGGTGTTTCCCTGTCGGATGCGGATGAGGGATTATTTGAAAAGCTGCGGACCCTGCGTATGGAGATCGCCAGGGAGGAAAATGTACCGCCTTATATTGTGTTTTCAGATAAGACCCTGGTGTCCATGTGTATGGTAAAGCCAAGGACAAAAGCCGAGATGCTGACCGTGTCCGGGGTTGGGGAATTCAAGTTTGAGAAATACGGAGAACGGTTCCTGGCCTGTGTCATGGAGGAGGCGGGGGCTATTGGCAGCGAGGGTGATCCGGCGGATGAGCCATATGATACCGGCGGGGATGACCTGTACTTTACCAGTGACAGTGATGAGTTTGACGACTGGAACCTGGAGACGGCCATGGATGCCTGGGAGAATGGAAGCCAGGAAAAGCCGGAGCCGGACAAAAAGAAAAAGGGTAAGAAGACCAAGACCGAGTTCATCATGACACAAGAACTGGCGGAACAGATCCATTATTCAGAGAAGGCATCCCTCAGTGACTTGATAGGCCAGATCAATGATTTAAGGGACGGGGAATCCATGAAGCGCCTGACCATAAAGTCCGTAGAGCAATGGCTGAACGGCATTGGGAATTTTGAGATATGGTTCCTTAATGGAACACCCCGGAAGCGGCTGACAGAGGAAGGGGAAGAGTTTGGGATCCAGGCGGAAAAGCGGCTCAGTGATAAGGGAAATGAATATGATGTGTTCTATTATTCCAAGAAGGCACAGAAGCGGATTGTGGAGTGGCTGCTGGGAAATGGCGGCTGACAGGCGGATTTCATTCCGGAGCACGATCCCTTGACATGGCACGGATCTTTATGCTATACTGTCAATACTAAAATTTTGGTGTGGACTTTTCCAGTCTGACTTTTTTCGCCACACAATCATCCCATGGGTGATTGTGTGGCTTTTTGTGTATCTGGGAAAGTGAAATGCCTGAAATAGCTGAATTTTAATATGGAGGGAAAAATGAAAGACAGTTTTATGAAAGAAAAACCCGTGCTGCCGCTGCTGGTATCCATGGCTTTGCCCATGGTCATCTCAATGCTTGTGAATTCCCTGTATAACATAGTGGACAGCTTTTTTGTTGCACGGATCAGCGAACAGGCCATGACGGCGCTGTCCCTTGTCTATCCGGTGCAGAACCTGATCAATGCGGTTGCCATCGGATATGGCGTGGGGATCAATGCGCTGATAGCGTTTTACTCAGGGGCTGGCGACAGGGTAAGCGTGGACACGGCCGCCACCCAGGGCTTTTTGTTTGCCGCCATCCATGGGATTTTGATTACGGTTGGAAGCATTTCCATCATGCCGGCTTTTTTACATATGTTTACATCTGATGAAGGTGTCATTGAATTGGGAATACAGTATTCCACTATTGTGTTTATGTTTTCCCTGGTGATTATGATAGGTCTTTCCTTTGAGAAAATGTTTCAGTCCGTGGGCAGGATGGGGATGACCATGATCAGTATGCTGTGCGGATGCATTTCCAATATCATACTGGATCCCCTGTTGATTTTCGGAATCGGATTCTTCCCCGAAATGGGGATCGCCGGTGCGGCCTGGGCCACCGGGATCGGACAGGTGATCACATTGGCAGTGTACGTTTTCATGTATTTGGCGCGTCCCATTCCCGTGCGTATCAGGCGGAATTATTTGAAGTTCAATAGGAGCATGGATCTAAAGCTTTATTCCATCGGCATACCCGCGATCTTAAACCTTGCCCTTCCCTCTCTGCTGGTTTCGTTTTTGAATGGGATTTTAGCCCTGTATTCACAGAGTTATGTTGTGATTTTGGGGATTTATTATAAATTACAGACATTCCTCTATCTACCGGCCAATGGAATTGTCCAGGGAATGCGCCCTATCATTGGATATAATTACGGTGCCGGAGAACATAAAAGGGTCAGAAGGATATATGACATGACCCTTTGTATGAGCTGTATCATCATGGTTTTGGGAACCGTCCTGTGCCTGACGGCATCGAAACAGCTTATCAGCCTGTTCACCAGTAATCCTGAAACGGTTTTATCCGGACAGAAGGCCCTTCGCATCATCAGTGCCGGTTTTATTGTCTCATCTGTTTCCGTCACGTCCTCGGGAGCGCTGGAGGGACTTGGGAAGGGAACGCAGTCCCTTATTATCTCACTGTTTCGGTATGTGGTGATCATTATTCCTGCCGCCTTTATCCTGTGCAGGATCTGGGGGCCTGTTGGGGTCTGGAGCGCTTTTTGGATCACGGAATTTATCACAGCGGCAATATCAGCGGTTGTTTACCGCTTATCAATTAAATTGAAACAGACAAATTAAAACAAGGATTGAGCACTGGCAGCCCAAACAGCCGGTGCTCAAATTTTTTGCCGGTGCTATTTTTTAAATAAAAGAATTTATAGGTTTTTCCAGTTTTCCTCCACATATTTTTGTGCCAGCTTTACCAGATACTTATGGGGCGGTTCCATGATCAAGTCTTTCCTGAACAGGATCGCGTGGATCCGGTACATTTTGGGTTCCAGGGAAAAGTAAGTGATCCTGGGGGAATCCACCGCATAGCCCGTGGGGATAAAGCCCACGCCGATGTTGCTGGAGACCATGTCGCAGATGGACTGGGCGTGGCTGGTGCTGCAGGCAATGATGGGATTAAAATCCTTGCCGAAAAATGCATCCACCAGATAACGGATGCAGGAACCTTTGAGCTGCAGGATAAATGGTGTGTTTTCAAAATGTTCCAGAACCTGTCTGCTTGTCAGGCTGTAATGCTTTCCCGGCTCCAGGGACTGGCAGTATGGGTGGCTGATGGGGGCGGCAAAGACCACCTCCTCTTTTTTTAGCTCCAGGCTTTGCCCCTTGTGCTGGTCCAGGGCGTTGGCTGTCACAAATGCAATATCGATCTCACCTTTGGCCGTGGCGTTCCTCATGGCCCTCAGATTATCATCGGACAGGGCCAGCTCTACCCGGGGATAATATTTGCGGAAATCCACCAGGATAGAGGTCAGCATCTGCAGCGCGCGGGAGGCAGAGGTGCCGATCCTGATGCGGCTGGCAGTGGAAATGCGCTGTATGTCTTTTTCCAGAATGTCGGTGAGGGTGAGGACCTTCCGGGCATAATCCGCATACAGATGCCCTACCGGGGTAAGGGTGTATACACCGCCGGTGCGCTGGAACAAAGGGGTGCCCAGTTCCTGTTCCTGCTTGGACAGAAACTGGCTTAAGGTGGGCTGGGAAATATAAAGCTTGCCGGCCGCCCGGGTCATGTTGCCTGTCTCTGCCAGAACCAGTATGTACTCAAGATAACGTATATCCATTGTAAGCCTTCTTTCGTAATGAGTATTATTACTATTATAGTCAATGCTTATAATAATGATAGGAAAGGGTCATTGGAAACTATGCACAATATAATATATAATTAAAACATGCAAATGGTAATAATATACATAATTATGCAAATGGGTCAAAAGATAAAAGGATAAAATAACCATTTCACCATTATAACAAAGTTTGTCAGTAATGAAAATGGCAAAAGTATATAAACCGGAGGAATAGGCATGGAATATAATGTGCGTGATTACGGAGCTGCCGGAGATGGTGCCTCAAAGGATAGGAATGCGATCCAGAAAGCCATAGATGCATGTTCTGAGGCAGGGGGAGGCCGTGTGGTGCTGCCGGGCGGGGGAACCTATATGTCAGGCTCCCTTGTTTTAAGATCCAATGTGGAACTGTATGTGGAAAGCGGAGCGGTGCTAAAGGCAAGTACCGATCCCTCCGATTACCAGCCTTTGGATCCCCAGGACCCTGAAGGTTCCGTGGAGCATGAGGAAAGCCTTCCTTCCTATATTAATTGTGAGTATGACGGAAAGCCGCGCTACTATTTCATCTATGGCCGGGGCGGAGAAAATATCAGGATCACAGGCTTTGGAACCATTGACGGATCGGAGGAGATCTACTATGGAAAGCAGATACGGTACCATATCGAGGGCGCCTATTATCCAAGGATCCCCATGATCCTCATGGAGGATGTAGAGCACCTGACCGTGAGGGACGTCACACTTACACGCTGCGCCTTCTGGACCCTTCATATGGCAGGCTGCCGGGATGTGCTGGTGGATTCGGTCCGCATCCTCAACAACCTGAGAATGGCAAACTGTGACGGGATCGACCCGGACCACTGTCAGGATGTGCGGATTGTGAATTGCCATGTGGAATGCGCGGACGACTGTATTGTCCTGAAAAACACAAAGGGATTTGAAAAATATGGTCCCTGTAAAAATATCCTCATATCCGGGTGTACGCTGATATCCACCAGTTCAGCGGTCAAGATCGGAACAGAGAGCGAGGATGACTTTGAAAACATAATCATTGAGAACTGCTGTATCAGCCGGACCAACCGGGGAATCTCCCTTCATCTAAGGGATAAAGGAAATATAAGAAATGTTCTGGTCTCCAATGTGACCATTGAGACAAGAAGGTTTTCAGAGCAGTGGTGGGGACGGGCAGAGCCTGTTTACATCACGGTCATGGACAGAAAGGAAGGCGTCACGGCCGGACAGATCAGCAATGTCAGATTGAGGGATATAAACTGCAGGGGAGAAAACGGCATCTTTATCTGCGCAAGTCCGGACCATGTTATCAGGGGGCTGAAACTGGAAAATGTTCATGTGACCCTGGAAAAGCAGTCCAAATGGCCGTGTGACAGCTATGATATCCGTCCATGCCGGGAGAATGGGATCCTGCATTCGGGGCTTTATGGGCTGTATGCAGAAATGGTGGACGGCCTGGTATTGTCCGATCTTCAGATTGAATGCTGCAAGAGTATGGAGCCATATGTGGCCGGGGAAAGAAATCTCCGGGGGGTAAACGGTTTGAAGGAAGATTAGCAGATCATAAAACAGATACAGGAAGGGAGGAATATGGCAGGGGGGAGATTCCTGCCGTAGAAACAAGATGAAGACATACATAGTAAAGCGTACAGGACAGATGTTGCTGATCCTCATACTTATTTCCATTTTTACGTTCATGCTGGTGTCGTTCATTCCGGGCGATCCGGTATACGCAATGCTGGGTGAAGAGGTTTCCCAGGAGGAATACGACAGGGTCTATCATGAACTGAAGCTGGACCAGCCTGTGATCAGGCGGTATTTCAGCTGGCTGGGAGGAGCGGTGCAGGGGGACTGGGGGCAGTCCACACAGTTCCATAAAAGTACGCTGGAGGTGCTCAATGAGCGGATCCCCATTACCATGTTCTTTTCCCTCAGCGCATTTGTCATAAGTATCCCTCTGGGGATTCTATTTGGGGTCATCAGCGCTGTTTACCGGGGGCGGCCCGCGGATACGGTGGTGACATTGATCGCCAATATTACGGCCTGTCTTCCCCAGTTCTGGATCGCCCTTTTAGTCATGTATATATTTGCAATGAAGCTTGGATGGCTGCCCTCCTATGGCTTTACCTGGTTTTCACAGGACTTGTCCATGGGTATACGCCAGACCATCATGCCGCTGTTCTGCCTGGCGCTGGGAGGCATTGCCACCACCACAAGGCAGACGCGTTCCAGTATGCTGGAAGTCATCCGCCAGGATTATGTCAGGACAGCTAAAAGCAAGGGACTCTCCAGCCGCAAGGTCATTTACATCCATGCCCTTAAAAATGCCCTGATACCGGTTATCACCATCCTGGGAATGCGCCTGGGCTCCATGCTGGCAGGCTCCATGTTTGTGGAATCCGTATTCAATATCCCGGGCATGGGCTCCCTGTTTGTGAAGGCGATCCAGTCCCGTGACATTCCGGTGGTACAGGCCTGTGTGCTGGTAACCGCTCTTGTATCCTGTATCATCAATCTTTTTACGGATATCCTGTATGCGGTGGTGGACCCCAGAGTCCGCTATGAGTAAGGAGGCAGCGCGATGAAAAATAATGGAAGATGGAAAAAAATAGTTAAGACATTGTTTGCCAGAAAGGTGGCAATGGTCAGCGCGGTTGTGGTAGTTCTGTTTATCGCAGTGGCAATACTGGCGCCTGTAATCTCACCCTACGATCCCAATTATGCTGACTTTGCGTCATTTCTCCAGGGACCCGGCAGCGCCCATTTGCTGGGCACGGATAATTACGGAAGGGATGTGCTGAGCCGTATTATTTACGGCACAAGAGTGAGCCTGATCATTGGTGTGTTTGCCGTTATGATCGCATGTATCATCGGTACCTTTTTCGGCATGATCGCCGGTTACTTCGGAGGGATCGTGGATGATGTGATCAACAGGATCATGGAGGCTATCAGGGCGATCCCGCAGATCATCCTGGCCATGGCGCTGACTGCTGTGTTTGGCAGCGGCATCCGCAATCTGGCGATCATCCTGGGCATCTCATCCATGGCAGGATATGTGCGTATGATGAGAGGCCAGGTGCTGACCATCAAACAGGCGGATTACATTATGGCGGGAAAGCTTCAGGGCAATAAGAATTTCAGGCTGATGTTCAAACACATCCTGCCCAACAGCATTTCCCCTATCATTGTTATGATGACCCAGCAGGTAGGCCAGACCATCCTGGCGGAGGCGGGCTTAAGCTTTTTGGGGCTGGGGATCAGCGCGCCTACTGCTTCCTGGGGAAGCATGGTCAGCGAAGGGCGTCTTTTCCTTTTGCAGAACCCGGTATTTGCCCTGACACCCGGTGTCTGTGTGGCAGTGCTTGTTATCTGTCTGAACATGTTTGGTGACGGTGTCCGCGATGCTCTGGACCCAAGACTCAGAGGCGAAGTTTAGGAGGAGGCCAAGGATGGAACACTTGTTGGAAATAAAAAATATTGAGACCTGTTTTAAGACAGACGGGCAGATGGTAAAGGCAGTGGACGGGGTTTCTCTGTATCTGGATCCCGGCGAGATCATCGGTATTGTCGGGGAGTCGGGGAGCGGAAAATCCGTTACCATGATGAGTATGCTCCAGCTGATCAGTTCTCCGGGAAAGATCACAGGGGGAGAGGTTTATATACAGGGCGAGGAGCAAAACATGCTGGAACTGGGCGTCGACAGCGAAAAGATGCGCCATATGAGGGGCGGAAAAGTCAGTATGATCTTCCAGGAACCCATGACTTCCCTGAATCCGGTGCTGACCATTGGGTATCAGATCCAGGAAAACATTATAGAACACCTTAAGATGAGCAAAGAGGACGCGAAAAAGCGTACCATTGAAATGCTTAAGCTGGTCAATATCCCGGATGCGGAGCAGAGGTTTGATTATTATCCCCAGCAGTTTTCCGGCGGCATGCGCCAGCGCATCATGATCGCCATGGCCATGTCATCGGAGCCAACGGTCCTGGTGGCGGACGAGGCGACCACGGCGCTGGATGTGACGACCCAGGCACAGCTTTTGGAGATGATCCGTGATATTGCGAAAAAGACGAATACGGCGGTCATTATTGTCACCCATAACTTGGGAATCGTAGCGCGGTTTGCGGAGCGGATCTACGTGATGTATTCCGGCAGCGTGGTGGAGATGACGGACGCCAAACGGCTGTTTGCCAATCCGGAACATCCCTACACCAGAGCGCTTTTGCGGGCGATCCCAAGGCTGGATGACCCCAAGGACCGCATCCTGATCCCCATAGAGGGACTGCCGCCAAACCCGGCCACACGCCCGTCCTACTGTCCTTTTTACGAGCGGTGCGAGTACAGGATGGACCGGTGCAGGGAGTGCGCCAAACCGGGGCTTAAGGAGCTGGAAAAGGAGCATTTTGCAGCCTGTCATCTGACTGAGGAGGAAAAGGCTGCCAAGGCAAAGGAGATCGCGGACAAAGAGGTGAAAAAAGCGCCTAAGATCCTTGTAGGGGATGAACTGTGCCTGAATGTAAAGAATGTAAGAAAATATTTCCCCATTTACAGCGGCATGATGCGCAAAAAGACCGGGGAAGTAAAGGCCATTGAGGATATCAACTTTTACGCAAAAAAAGGTGAGACCCTGGGGATCGTGGGCGAGTCAGGCTGCGGCAAGACGACCCTGGCCCGGTGTATTATGAGGGTCTACAAACCGGAGGAGGGTGAGATCATCTTTAATGGCACGGATATAGCTGGTTTTAATGACAGGCAGATGTATCCGTTCCGGAGAAAGATCTCCATGATCTTCCAGGATCCGTTTTCCTCACTGGATCCAAGACAGACCGCGGAATCTATTGTGGGAGAATCGCTTCTGCTGCACAAGCTGGTTAAGAATAAGGCGGAATACAATGCCAGGGTGGACGAACTGTTCCGTATCGTGGGCTTGGATCCGGCGTTAAAATACAGGGTTCCCCATGAGTTTTCAGGGGGCCAGCGCCAGAGGATCGGTATAGCCAGAGCCCTTTCATCGGAGCCGGATATGATCATCTGCGATGAACCCATATCCGCGCTGGATGTTTCCATACAGGCCCAGATCATCAACCTGCTGGAGGAACTGCAGTCCCAGCTGGGCCTGACTTATCTGTTTATAGCCCATGACCTGGCTGTGGTAAAACATATCAGCAACCGGATTCTGGTAATGTACCTGGGCAGAGTGGTTGAAATCGCGGACTGTGATGAGCTTTACAGCAACACCCTTCACCCCTATACCAAGACGCTGCTCAGCGCGGTTCCTGTGGCTGACCCGGCAGTGGAGGAGTCCAGGGAACGTGTTCCCATCCGCGGTGAGGTGCCCAGCCTGACAAAACGGCCGGAGGGATGCCCCTTCCATGACAGGTGTTCCCATGTGTGCGACAGGTGCCGCAGGGAAGTGCCGGTGCTTAAGGATGTGGGAAAGGGACATGAGGTAGCATGCTTTTTATATGAACAGCAGTTCAACAAATAAAAACTATATAACAGGAGGAATGAATGATGAAGTTATCGAAGAAAGTCTTGGCACTGGCACTGGCCGCTGCAATGACAGCGGGTATGGTATCCGGCTGCGGAGGCGGCAGTAAGACATCCGCCACAGCAGCGCCCTCGGCAGGAAGCCAGGCTGCAGGAAGCGAAGCGGCGGGAAGCCAGGCTGCAGGAAATGATGGGGCAGAGAGCAAGGTTCCGGGTGAGATTGAAGCCGGAGGCAGCCTGACCATTGCCATACCGCAGCTGCACAATACATTTTTTATGCCCCAGTCCACTACCACCAGCGACCGCTTTGGGGCACAGCCCGTTCTGGAATCCCTGGGACGCGCTGATACGGAGGGAAATTATTTCCCATGGCTGGCTGAAGAGTTTGTTACGGATCCCGACAATCTTACGTTTACCATTAAATTAAGGGACGGCGTTAAATTCCACGATGGCTCTGTGTGTGACGGGGAGGCAGTTGCATGGAACATCCAGCAGTACATTGACAACGGCAAGGCAAGTGAGATCGGGACGCCCAGGGAAGTAAAAGTGGTGGATAACCTGACCGTACAGATCCAGTACGATGAGTGGGCCAATAACTGGGACAATGTAATAGGGGACATCTATATCTGCTCCAAGGAAGCCTATGAGAAGAACGGGGTGGAATGGTGCCAGACCCATGCAGTGGGAACCGGTCCATTTATCCTGGAATCCTTTATTGCCGACAACAAGATTACTTACACCAAGAACGAGGACTACAGGATCGAAGGACAGCCCTATATTGACCATCTGGAGATCGACATGATCACAGACACCAACACCATGATGTCCGCCCTTTTGAACAAGGAGGTGGGCGTGGCCATGAAGTTTGAAAATGATGCCATTATCAACGCCATCAAGCAGGCGGGATTTGAATCCGTGGGACGTAAAAACGCCAATGTAGCCGACATCAAGCACATTATCTGGAACAGTAAAAGCGACAAGCATCCAATGGGAGATTTAAAGGTACGTCAGGCCATCATGCATGCGATCCAGTGGGATGATGTTGCAAAAGCATTATCCGGCGGACTGGGAGAGTCAACCCCTCTGTTCTGTACCTCTGACTCCTGGGCATATGCACCGGATGCAAAATTCTATGAGTATGATCCGGACCTTGCAAAGCAGATGCTGGCGGAAGCAGGCTATCCGAACGGATTTGAGACAACCATCTATACAAAGGCGGTTGATAATGACACGGCAACCGCATTCCAGGCCATTTTGGCACAGATCGGTATCAAGGCTGAGGTCAATGTAATGGACAGCTCCGCCCTGGCGGCGATCCAGAAGGAAGATGACATTGACGGATTTATTGCAAACAGGGGAGCCAGCAAGATGGACTTCACAAACAACTATATCCGCCTCTATTCCTCAGAGGGGATCAAGAACCACGGCATCATGCTGCGCCCTGCTGAGTTTGAGGAGCCATTATTTGCAGCAAGGGCAGCTAAGACCATCGAGGAGAAGAAGGCCAACCTTCAGAAAGCTGCCAAGGCGCTGGTGCAGGATTATGTGATGATCACCCCAATGGCGGTGGTATATTATGAAACCTTTGCAGTTCCGGGATTAGAGGACAGCGGCATCTATGATGTGAGTCTGGAGCAGTGGACACCAGAGGCAGTACACTGGACAAAATAAAAATGACTAGAGTTAAAGGGGATTAATTATGCTGGGAGACAAAATCAAGGTTCAGTCAAAAGTAGTGTCTGATTACACGGATGAACAGCTTTTGTTCATCAAACAGATGGGTGTAAAATACGTATATGTGATATTTAAGGATGAGCACACGGACTATGATTCCGTGATGCGGTTCACGGAACGTCTTAGGAAATTTGACCTGACCGTAACGGATGCTGGTAATGTTGGGCTTTACAAGAGCGATAAAATCCACCTGGGATTAGAGGGCAGGGATAAGGCCATTGAGGATTACAACAATTTTAACCGTATCCTGGGAAAAGCCGGGATCCCTGTTGTGTACATGACATGGGAGCCCAACCAGGTACTGACCACCGCGTTTAAGGTGAGCCGGCATACCAGGGGAGGAATCGGGCGTGTGGTTGATATCGGCGAGCTGGAAAAACGTCCGTATACACACGGAAGGCTCTACACAAAGGAGGAAATGTGGGATAACTTTAAGTATTTCCTGGACCGTACCCTTCCTGTTTGTGAGGAGGCAAACGTTAAAATCGCCCTTCATCCCAACGATCCGCCCGTGGACTGCCTGGTTGGGATCTCCAACCTGATCACATCGGCGGAGGATTACAAGCATGCCTTTGAGCTGGCCGGCAACAGCCCCTATCTGGGGATGAAAATGTGTATCGGATGCTGGCTGGAAGGCGGGGACAAGTTCGGCAATGTAATGGAGGACATCCAATATTTTGTGGAGAACAAAAAGGTTCTCCTGGTGCATTTTAGAAATGTAAGCAGTACGATCCCGTATTTTGAGGAGACCCTGCTGGAGGACGGATACATGGATATGTATGAACTGATGAAACAGTTTGTACGCTATGATTATGACGGAGCCATCCATGTGGACCATGTTCCCGTGTGGGGAGAAAGCGTGGGAGGGGAGAACCCGTCCTGGGCCTACTGCACCGGATATATGAAAGCATTGCTGAACTGCGCAAAAGCAGAATTAAACAGATAAAGCAGGTAGGAATATGATCAGGTACAAAATGGATTATAAGACAGAACCCAGGTGGCGTGATACGGATTGGGTGATGGAAAAAGCGCGGGCGGCCTTAAAGGCCCCAGTGCTCCATATCACGGATGTGCAGAGCCCGCGCAGCACAGGCGGACCCCATGATTATTACTCCAACGGCGATTATTGGTGGCCAAATCCCGATACGCCGGATGGACTGCCATACATACAGAGGGACGGACAGACCAATCCGGACAATTTTAACGGACATCGGATCATCATGCGCCAGATGCGTACCAATGTTGTATTCCTCACATCTGCTTATGTTCTCACAGGGGAAGAACAATATGCAGCGCGGGCGGTCCGGCACCTTGGGGAGTTTTTCCTGGACAGGGACACCTATATGGCGCCTCACCTGTCCTATGCCCAGGCCATTCTTGGAATCTGTCCTGGCAGGGGGATCGGGATCATTGATACCCTTCATCTGGTGGATGTGGTGTTTGCCATTGAGCATTTGAGAAAGTCACCTTCCATGGAGCCTGAGGTCTACGAGGGACTGAAAAAATGGTTTGCCAGGTATCTTGGATGGATGCTGACTGATGCCAACGGCATACAGGAAATGAACAAAGACAACAACCATGGGGTGTGCTTTTTTGTACAGGCATCGGCATTTGCGCGATTTACGGACAATGAACGGATCGTGGATTTCTGCAGGGAATATTACAAGAAGGGCCTTTTAAAACAGGAGGCAGAGGACGGTTCTTTTCCCCGGGAACTGGGAAGGACCAAACCCTACAATTATTCCCTCTTTATTGTGGACAACATGGTGTCGATGTGCCACCTTTTGTCCTCGCCCGGGGACAATCTGTGGGAGTATGAGTCCCCGGATGGAAGAAGCATAAAGAAGGCCCTGGATTTTATAACCCCCTATGTATTGGACAAGAAATGCTGGCCGTATCCCCCGGACGTCATGCATTTTGATGCGTTCCCGGCAAGGTATGGATTTATGATCCTGGCCGGCTGCGCGCTGGGGCGCCGGGAACTTCTGGATCTGTACGACCGGCTTCCGGCGGAATCCACGGATGAGGAGGCCAGGAGAAATATTGCATCACGGCAGCCTATGCTGTGGGTGTGAGAAAAACTGTAAGTGTGGAAATGCAGGTGTGAAAAAATGCAGGTGTGAAAAGGCTGCGGATTGTAAAATAAGGACGTTGTTTTGAACAAATAACGTCCTTATTTTTTACCCGTTTTTACAGTATGATAAGTATAAAGGTCAACAAGGAGGGGACAAAGCATGACCAGGAAAGGATTTAAGATGTTCCTCTATCCGGGTATGGCAGAGGAATATGAGCGCCGCCACAATGAACTGTGGCCGGAGATGAAAGAGATGATCCGCCGGCATGGCGGGAAGAATTATTCCATTTTTCTTGACAGGGAAACCAATGTTTTGTACGGTTACCTGGAGGTGGAGGATGAAGCCCTCTGGGCCGGATCAGCGGACACGCCCATCAACCGCAAATGGTGGGATTACATGGCTGATATTATGGAAACCAACCGGGATAACAGCCCGGTATGTGTGGATTTCCAACCAGTGTTCCATCTGGATTAAGGATACGGGGCTGCCCCATCTCAATAAAATACCTTCCATGAGAGGTGCACGCACCACTCCATGGAAGGTATTTTATTAAAACATTTAATTACTCAACTTCGATATCTATAACAACCGTGTCCATATTATCCGGGCTGGGAAGGCCGTTGGTGTAGGTAACGGAAACCGTATCTCCGGGTTTGATATCCTTATATGTTTCGCTCTGCTTTTCATCCAGGCCAAAAACATAGGATTCTGAATCTTCATCAGAGATAACGGTGATCATAAATCCTTTATTCACATCCACAATACCTGTGAGTACGCCCTCGGACGTATTGGAGGCGTTTTCCTCCTCCGGGTCGGTATCAGTCTGCTCTTTGGATGCCTGTTCTTTGGAGTCCTGTTCTCTGGAAGCCTCTGCCATTGGGACAGTGGTTGTCTTGGTAACGCTTGCTGTCTTGCCGGAGCAGGCGGAAGCGGATAGGGCAAAAGCCAAAATTGCAGCAGCCACTAAGTATCTTTTTTTCATTATGTATTCCTCCATATCATGTCACTAATTTTGATTACCCTCATTAGACGTGGCAGAAATGGAAAAAGTTGCATGGTTTCTAAATTAATTTCTGAATACACTTCCGGCACATACGCCTGTTGATCCGGTAGAGCACCCGTTTCAGAATCAGTTCCGTCAGGATGCTGATCGCAGAGAGCGGAGAACGGAATGCGGAGCACCTGTCACCGTCCCAGCTCCCGGCCGCAATAATCCCAGAACTGCCCCATGGCTTTTGTAACATGCCTTCCCTTCATCCGGCCCAATACCACGGGAATGGGGATCCCTGGTTCCAATGGCACCACGGCTATCTCCTCCGGTTTGAAGATACGGACGCTGTTTCCGGCCAGCAGGCTGATGCCCTCGCCGATCTGGACCGCGCTGAGAATGGATTCCACCCTGGCTGTGCGCAGGATGTTGGGAGTAAACCCAGCTTGGGAGCACAGCCTGGAACACAGCTGGTGAATGGATGTATAAGGATTCATGAAGATAAAATCCTCATTCCGCAGCTCCTCCAGACGGACAGAGGACCGGGAGGACAGAGGATGGCTGCGGGGAAACACGGCATCCAGTTCATCATCCCCGATGAGCTGCCACACATGGTGCACCCTGTCCAGCATGGCGCACCTTGCAATGACTAAATCGTAAGCGCCCCGGTCAAACCCTTCCATCAGATCCTCCTCCTCCACCTCGTGAAGGGACAGGTGCAGCCGGGGGTGGGTTTCACGGAAATGAGTGAACACAGGTGTGAGCTGATATTGGGATAAAATGGGAAGCGTACCGATGGACAGGGTATATTGCGCCTGGCTCCGATACCTGTTAAGCTTGTTTTTCGCGTCCGTATATTGCTTGATCAGGATCCGGGCGTCCTGATAGAAGAGCAGCCCGGCTTTTGTAAGAACTGCTTTCCTTTTTTTTCTGTCCCACAGCTCAACTTCCAGTTCCTGCTCCAGTTTCATGATCTGTTTGGAAAGGGAGGACTGAGATATATGCAGGGATTCCGCTGCATCCAGAAATGTATGCTCCTCCACTGAGGCAATAAAACACTGCAGCTGTTCAAATGTCATAATACACCTCCGGCCAGTCTGATAATCATTCCAATCTGGAAACAATTATACCACAACTTGAATTGATTCCATAGGTAAAAAAATATAAACTATGGGTAGGAATAATGACATTGATCGGATCAAGGAGGAATAAAGCGGTGGAGATGACAAAGATGGAAAAGAAAAAGGCGGACACAAAAAATGGAAAGCATCCTGTAAAGGATCTGCGTTCGGCCCTGGAGCTGCTAAAAACAATCCCGGGACAGTATGCCGAGACAGATGTGGAGGTGGATCCAAGGGCGGAGCTTTCCGGCGTATACCGCCATATTGGGGCAGGCGGTACGGTGATGCGCCCCACCAAAGAGGGACCGGCCATGGTGTTTCATAAGATCAAGGGACATCCGGATGCAAGAGTTGCCATTGGTGTCCTGGCTTCCAGGACACGGGTGGCCGCGCTTCTTGACTGTGAGCCCCAGAATCTGGGGAAACGGCTTTGGGAATGTGCATCCAACCCCATACAGCCCGTGCTGATAGAAGGGGACGCTCCCTGCCAGGAGGTGGTGCACCGGTCTGATGAACCAGGGTTTGACCTTGCAAAGCTGGTGCCTGCGCCCACTAACACACCGGATGACGCGGGACCTTATATCACTTTGGGAATGTGCTATGCCAGCCATCCGGACACAGGTGTCAGTGATGTGACCATCCACAGGCTGTGCATCCAGGGAAAGGATGAGCTGTCCATCTTTTTCACCCCGGGTGCCCGCCACATAGGGGCAATGGCGGAGAGAGCGGAGGAATTGGGCCGCAGCCTGCCCATATCGGTGAGCATCGGGGTGGATCCGGCCATTGAGATCGGTTCCTGCTTTGAGCCGCCCACCACGCCCCTGGGCTATGATGAGCTTTCCATTGCCGGAGCACTCAGAGGAGAGCCGGTAAAACTGTGCCGCTGTCTGACCGTGGACCAGCGCGCCATTGCAAATGCGGAGTATGTCATTGAGGGGGAAGTGTGTCCAGGCGTAAGGGTACAGGAGGACCAGAACAGCCATACCGGGTATGCCATGCCTGAATTCCCCGGATACACAGGGCCTGCCAGCAGCCAGTGCTGGATTATTAAGGTAAAGGCAGTGACCCACAGGCTCCATCCCGTGATGCAGACCTGCATTGGCCCCAGCGAGGAGCATGTCTCCATGGCGGGCATCCCCACCGAGGCCAGCATTTACGGAATGGTGGAAAAGGCCATGCCGGGCAGGCTGCAAAATGTATACTGCCCATCGGCCGGTGGAGGAAAATATATGGCGGTGCTGCAGTTTGAGAAAAAGACGGAGAGCGATGAGGGGAGCCAGCGCCAGGCTGCCCTGCTGGCCTTTTCCGCCTTCAGCGAGCTTAAGCATGTATTCCTGGTGGATGAGGATGTGGACTGTTTTGATATGAGTGATGTGCTGTGGGCCATGAATACGAGGTTCCAGGGAGATACGGATATCATAACCATTCCGGGAGTGCGATGCCATCCCCTGGATCCATCCAATTCCCCGGAATACAGCGTTAGCATACGGGGCAAAGGAATTGCATGCAAAACAATCTTTGACTGTACCGTGCCCTTTGGACTTAAGGAAACGTTTAAGCGGGCACGCTTTATGGAGGTGAACCCTGACATATGGCTGAAAAATTAGTTATAGGGATCAGCGGAGCATCGGGGGCACCCATTGCCATTGCCCTGTTAAAGGAACTGAGAAGATCCGGCATCGGAACTCATCTGGTTATATCCAGGGGAGGGGAACTGACCATTGACCAGGAGACCGGATACGGGCTGGAGGAGGTGAAGCGGCTGGCCGGCACAGTGTATGACAACCAGGACCTGGGCGCTTCACTGGCCAGCGGAAGCTTCAAAACCCTGGGGATGGCAGTGGTGCCCTGCAGCATGAAGACCCTGGCGGGAATCCACAGCGGATACAGCGACAGCCTTCTTCTCAGAGCCGCGGACGTAACCATAAAGGAGCGGCGAAGGCTGGTTCTGGTCACCAGGGAATGTCCCCTGAGCCCCATCCATTTGCGCAACATGTATGAACTGTCCCAGATGGGCGCCGTCATCCTTCCTCCGGTGATGAGCTATTACCAGAGGCCGGAGACCATTGAGGAGATGACCGTCCATGTTGTGGGAAAGATAATGGATCAGTTTGGCCTGGAATGCCAGTCCTTCCGGCGCTGGGAAGGATAGGTCCTGTATGGAAAAAAATATGGAAAGAGAACTGACCATTACAAAGACCATTACATTTTCCCACGTCCGGGGCACCATCACGGCCCGCGCCTTCCGGCTGGACGAGGGCGCCGTCATACTGGTTACAGGAGGCACCAGGACCCATGTGGGGGCGTTCAGCCGGGCTGTTCCGGGCCAGGAAACCATGACCATCCAGTTTCCGGGACACAGGGACGGCGTCATCAGCGGACACTGGGCGGAGGAGATCAGCCGGCTGCTTAAAGAACCGGTGACCGTGGAATGCGGAATCCATTTTGATGATCTTTCCGGAGATGAGATCCAAATGATCCTGGGGCTTTGCGGGGAAATGCTGGAAAGCCTGTGCAGGTGCTGGAATCCCTAGTATAATAAAGTAATACGGCAGCATCCTATTAGCAGGAGGAACGATATGAAATATTATATGGTAGAGGGAATCATACAAAATGCGGAAAATATGAATGATCATATTATGAAACAGCACATGGCCTACACCCAGAAAGCCATGGACCGGGGAATGATACTGATCTCCGGGCTGAAGGCTGATATGAGCGGGGGCATGTTCATCATGAGAGCAGAGACCCTGGAAGAGACAGAACACTATCTGGCCAATGAACCGTTTTGTCTGAACGGGATCCAGGAGTATAAGGTGATTGAATTTAATCCCCATTACCTGAACCCATCGACAGAAAGCTGGATGGAATCCACAAAATGAATCCATAAACCATTGCCCGGACTAAAACATAAAGATCCTCTCCGGCATACCTTAATCTATAAGGTATGTAAACCGGAGGGGATTTTTTATGGAATATGGCCTGGCCCTGGCGGGCGGCGGCACCAGAGGTGCGGCACATGTGGGCGTGTTAAAGGCCCTGGAGGAAGCACGGATACTACCCCCGGCAGTGGCGGGGACCAGCGCGGGCAGTATCGTGGCAGGGCTGTACGCTTCAGGAATGCCGGTCTCCGAGATGGAGAAGGTGGTAAAGCATTTGTCCAAACATGGAAATGACTATCTGGACCCGGATTATGCCGGACTTCTGGGATTTATGCCCCAGCTGCTGGCCGGCATGAATGTAAGCCTGTCCGGCCTTATAAAGGGAAAAAGGCTGCTGGCCTATTTTAATGAGCTGACAGGTGGGAAACAGCTGGATGAGTCCATTGTAAAGCTTGTGATCCCGGCAGTTGACCTGATGAGCGGCAGGACCCTGTGCTTTACCAATATAGATGAGGTCAGGGACCGGAAGGATCTGCACTGGGTGTGGGATGGGTATCTGTGCGAAGTGATGATGGCCAGCTCCAGCGTTCCGGCCATTTTCTCTCCCCTGGAGATGGGAAATTACAGACTGGTGGACGGAGGTGTTACCGACAATCTGCCTGAAAATCTTTTACAGAAAGCCGGAATCCAAACAGTCATATCAGTGGACATAGGAGGGCGGTACTGCGCCCCCTCGGATGATTCCATCCTGGAAACAGCCACCCATTCCTTTTCCATTATGAGCGAACGGCTGAAGGCATGCGGCTCCAACAGCGGAGCGCTTTTACTTAAGCCTCCCCTTCCGGAAAAGGCCGGTCTTCTCACCTTTGACCAGATGATGGCGTGTATGGAAGCCGGATATCAATATACGAGAAAAATGATTCCGGAAATAAAGATGTGTCTATTCAGAAGAAGTTAAATCTTAAGTCCCTTCAACTTTGGAGGGACTTTGTCTATAATTTAAGTACAGCTAGTGAAATGGGGATATACCGTCCTTACTGCGGCCGGAATCCACACCGGGAGACTGAACCTGCAGATATGTGGTTTATGCCCCTGAGGCGGATTCGTGGACAGAGAGCGGTTAAGGTATATCTGAGGGAAGAGGTCTTAATACTGGGAAAAAGGGCCGGAGGGTTTTTCACAGTGACCAAACAGGGGGTATGCTAAAAAGCTTGGCAGCAATCGCTTTTTTATGTTATGATAATAATCAGTAAATCTAAGGAAAAGCGTGACAGCCGGACAGGAGCCACAATTATGCGGATCACAGAGAACAAATGTCCCTGGTGCGGCAGGGACATTGAAAAACCCAGTTTCTACCGGGGCAGGTGCGGACATTGCAGCAAAACCTATGAAAGTTTTTTATTCCTCTATAACCGGGACCGTTTTACGGGAAGATCCAACAGCCGCAGTGAGATGAGCCTTCCCGTATATTATCTCATCACACTGCTCCCCCTTGCATTTCTGGTGAAGTACAGCTTCAGGGCATTTAAAAACAGCTTTGGCAGCGGTATCATCAGTCTTGTGATGTGCGTTCTCTATGTATATTTGGCCTATATGAGGCGTGTACACGTGTATCTTAAAAAGGTGGAAAAGAGTGGGGAACAGGACGCCCAGGAGAACGGCGGAGAGAGGGAGCAGAAGAACAACGGGGACCGGGCGCAGGGGGATTCCCATGAAGAAGCCCTTTAAACTGTATGACCGGGAAGGCATATGGGTAAATCATGGGATCACCCTGGAACTTGCCGGTGACCATCCCGATCTTTTCCAGGTACAGCTGTCCCTTCCAAGTGAGGCGGGTAAACTGAGCCGGGATGTGTATTATACGGCAATTGTCCGAATGGGCGAGGAGAAGGAACTGTTTTACGCAGTCCTGGACTGCCGGGACGGACTGGAGAGCCTGAAGACCGGAAAGGAGGTCTATGAGGTGAGGCTGTACCACCAGGATCAGGTCCAGAAGAAGCTGGCTATACCAGCGGACCTGCGCCTGTATCATGAGGACCGGACCCTGGTGTGTAACGGAACGGTTACATACTATTTTGCAAAGCGTTATTTGTTTGAATATCCGGGATGAAAAAGAAACACGTAGGATTCTGAGGGATGACACCCTTTGGGATCCTACGTTTTATGTTGCGGGAAATAGATTGACTCTTTCTCAGGCATCCCATATACTTAGGCTAGAATGAATTTGGTTTTCACAGACCTGTAGTGTATAGATTCTGGAAGGAGCGCATGATCATGATGGAGCAGATGTCGTTGTTTGACGACCGTGAAGTATACAACCCCCTGGCCAGCCGGCTGAGGCCGGAGGATCTGGATGGATTTGTGGGACAGGAGCATCTTTTGGGGAAGGGGAAGCTTCTTCGCCAGCTCATAGAGCAGGATAAGATCCCTTCCATGATCTTTTGGGGACCGCCGGGAGTGGGGAAGACAACCCTGGCCGGCATTATCGCTCACAAAACACATGCCCAGTTCATCAATTTCAGCGCTGTTACCAGCGGTATCAAAGAGATCAAGGACGTGATGGCCCAGGCTGAGAACAGCCGCAGAATGGGGATCAAAACCGTTGTTTTCGTGGACGAGATCCACCGTTTCAACAAGGCCCAGCAGGATGCCTTTTTGCCCTATGTGGAAAAGGGAAGCATCATACTCATCGGAGCCACCACGGAGAATCCCTCCTTTGAGATTAACGGGGCTCTTCTTTCCCGGTGCAGGGTATTTGTACTTCAGGCACTGACCCAGGAGGACCTGACAAACCTTTTAAAGATTGCCATCCGCAGTGAGAAGGGACTGGGTTATCTGAATGTGGATATTGATGACCATATGCTGGATATGATCGCGATGTTTGCTGCCGGAGATGCCAGAACCGCGCTGAACACATTGGAGATGGCAGTGACCAACGGAGAGATCGGCGCAGATAAGACAACGGTCACCATGGAAGTGCTGAAACAGTGTATTGGAAAGAAAAGCTTTTTGTACGATAAAAAGGGTGAGGAGCATTATAACATTATATCAGCCCTCCACAAATCCATGCGCAACACGGACCCGGATGCGGCCGTGTACTGGCTGGCCCGGATGCTGGAGGCAGGGGAGGATCCCTTATACGTGGCCCGCCGCCTGATACGCTTTGCCAGCGAGGATATAGGGATGGCTGACAGCCATGCCCTTCCCCTGGCAGTGGCAGCCTATGAGGCATGTCATTTTCTGGGCATGCCAGAGTGCAATGTGCATCTGAGCCACGCGGTGATCTATCTGTCCATGGCCCCTAAATCCAATTCCGCCTATGTGGCCTATAATGCAGCCAAAGAGGATGCCCAGGCCACAATGGCGGAAACCGTTCCGCTGAATATAAGGAACGCTCCCACAAAGCTGATGGAAGAACTGCACTACGGCAGCGGATATGTGTATGCCCATGACACCGAACAAAAGGTGGCGCGTATGCAGTGCCTGCCGGACGGGCTTTTGGGCAGGACATACTATCATCCCCATGGACAGGGGGATGAACCTGAGGTAAAGAAGCGGCTGGATGAAATAAAGGCGTGGAAAGCAGGGCAATAAGGCCCCTTATGCGTTCCGTATATTTTCTCCAAGTACCTTTAGCAGATAATCCATATCCACTGGTTTTGACACAAACCCGGTCATGCCCGCTTTGGCAGCTGCATCGGAGTCTTCCTTAAAGGAGTTGGCAGTCATTGCAATGATCGGCACTGAGGCGCTGTCCGGATGGGAGCTGGAGCGGATGTTTACGGTTGCGTCCAGTCCGTCCATGACAGGCATCCGGATATCCATCAATATGGCCTGGTATTGTCCGGCAGGGCCGCCGGTGAACAGGTCCAGGGCCTCCTGGCCATTGCAGGCCCTGTCCACCTGTGCTCCCCACATCTGAAGCAGCTCAACGGCGATCTCTGCATTCAGGTCATTGTCCTCAGCCAGCAGGATGCGTACTCCCTTAAGGCTTACTGTCTCCGCGTGTCCCGTCTCCATATGGTCAGGGGCCGGAGATAACTTCGGGGTCTCCTGGGCGCATTGGGAGAGGGGGAAGCGGAGAAGGAAAAAGAATTCAGATCCCTTATCGGGAATGCTGCGTAATTCCAGTTTACCGCCCATGGCCTGGACAATGCTGCTGCTGATAGGAAGGCCCAGTCCCGTGCCTTCACTTCTGGATACCGAGGATCCCAGCTGTTCAAAGGAATCAAAGATCCGTTTCTGGTATTCCAGGGGGATTCCCACTCCATTATCCTTTACAGAGAACAGGAAGGATGCGGTTCCCATGTCTGAATCCGTCTCATGGACCAATATCTGAACCAGGCCCCCTTTTGGGGTGAATTTGATCGCGTTGGAGAGCAGGTTTACAAGCACCTGGCGCAGCCGCACCGGATCCCCGTCTATGCTGGAATGAGAAAGCTTAAAATCCACTTCAAACCGAAGCTGCCTGGCTTCCGCCTGGGTGCGCATCATGCTTTCCAGATCATCCAGAAGGTTCCTGAGTGAAAACGTCTCCGGAGAGATCTGCAATTTTCCGTTTTCAATCCTGGACATATCCAGTATGTCATTGATCAGGGACAGAAGGTACTGGGAGGAGGAGAGTATCTTTTTTAAATTGGTCTCCACCTGGGCTGGGAGATGTTCTTCCATGCAGGTCAGGTTTGCCAGTCCCATGATGGCATTCATGGGGGTCCGTATCTCGTGGCTCATCCTGGACAAAAATTCTCCCTTGGCTTTACTCTTGGCCTCTGCTTTTTCCAGCTCACTTTGGATCATGGAATTTTTTAAGCGAGCCCTCATGATCATGACCAGGGAAGCGGCTGCCATGAGCACAAATGCGCTGAAGATGCTTATAAAGGCCAGCGGATTGGCGTAGATCAGTTCAGACATGGACATGGAGGAATATCCCATGGATACCATGTTGCGGTTTGTCAGGGCATTCCTTTCACCCGTGGACAGGTTGCCGATCGCTTTGTTCAGGATCGTCATAAGGTCGGGATTGATGGGGCGGTCCATGGCAAAACATATTTCAGTGCTGTTGTTAATACTGCTGATAGGAACCACATTGGCGTACCGGTGATTCTGCATCTCCTGTTCAATGGAGGAGGAAAGGCCATAAGCAAAATCCACTTCATTGCTGTTGACAGCCCGCAGGCAATCCTCCGGGCTGTCATAATACCGGATCTGGGAGCAGGGGATTCCGGCGGGCATAAAACGTCCGTTCATGATACCTGCAGTAAGTCCATCCGATGGATAGTTGGCAGATTTATTCTTGACAATAATATTGTTAAGGTTCATGTAGGACCGGGATAGGGCAAGGCCGTTCTGAGCAGCATATTCCTGTGGATCCAGATAATTTCCCAGCATATCGGCCTTTCTGGCCTTTACCAGTTCCACTGCCTCCTCATAGGTCTTTGTAAATACATAATTAAATGTAAGGCCTGAGTAATCAGAAATATTTGCAAGCAGGTCAGGCAATATGCCGCTGTGATGGTCTGAGTTATTATTCAGACAATAAAAAGGATGCCAGTTTTCCACGGCAGCCACTGTGACCGTTTTCTTTTGTGCAACATAATCCAGTTCCTCCTGGCTCAACTGGATTTTGGAAGTGTCCACATTCTGAAAATTCTTTTCATATCTTTCATCTGAGAATCTAGGTTCGGAATCCAGGATCTTTTCCAATCCCAGATTCAGCCCGTCCAGGATCTCCTGATTCCCCGGTCTGGTTACAATATAATATGGCTGGGCGGTAAATTCAGCAGCGATCCTGAAGTCAGTGCCCGCCTCTGTTTCATTGCCCAGAAGGAGATCCACATCCCCGTTTTCCAGAAAACGATACAGATCCCCTTCTGAGGACAGATCTTCTATGGAATAGATCCGGACTCCGCACTGGATGCTGTTGAGCTGGAGGAAGTCTCTGAGCCGGCGGATTTTTTCATCAGCCTGTCCGTATACGCCGATTATCTTTCCGTTTAGGGTATTGAGTTCATAGCTTTTTATATCAGGATCATCTTTGCGGCACAGGAGGACCGCTTTGCTGTTGCCCATGCTGTATTTGGGATATGCCATGTATTGCTCAAGGGATGGGAGATAATAAGCGCCTCCCACAAGATCGAATTTCCCCTCAATGAATTCATCGATCAGATCATTGGGGTCCGCCTCCACGTATGTATAATCCCAATTATTATATTTGGCGATCTCGTTTAGATAATCGATCATCAGCCCCTGGAGATTTCCGAAGGCGTCCACGGTGCAGATGCCGGGAATGGGGGAATAACCAACGGTCAGGACCTTGGGCTCAGAGTCAGGTATGTCCTGTATGTACTCCTGGCTGTCCGGTTTTTGGGAAGCATAAAAAGGGGCTGTCCAAACCGGGAGCAGGATAGCCAGGGCAAGTACGATATATATGGTTGTGCTGCGAACATATTTCTTCATGGTTGTGCTGCTTCCTTTCAACTTGGTTCCGGAAAACTACGCTTCCATTCTACCATGCTTTTCACTCCATAAGCAACAGAATGGCGGTTATTTGCCAGAAAATATTAAGGAAACCGTTATATGTATTTAACAGGCCCCATGCTATACTGAATATAGTTCATAAAAAGGAGGTTTTGTGGGATGCGGGAGTACAGATCAGTGATCATTGCCCTGATCGCAGCGGTCAGTGCAGTTGCCTGCGTGATGATCTTTACCAGTGGGCTGGTAGACTACAAGAAAAGCGCAGGAGGCAGCGGTATTACGGCCACGGGCTCGGCCAGCTGTGATTTTGAGTCGGACCTGATCGTGTGGAGAGGCAGTTTTTCCGTGCGGGGCAACACGCCCAAGGAGGCGTACAGCGTGATCAAGAAGGATGCCGGGCTGGTAAAGAAGTATCTGGAGGATAACCAGGTGTCGGAGGATGAGATGGTATTCAGTTCCATTAACATTTCCCAGAAATACACATCCAGATATGATGATGAGGGAAGGTATCTGGGAGATGAACCGGACGGATATGAACTGACCCAGACCATGACGGTATCTTCCTACGATATCGATAAGGTGGAGGCGATCTCCAGGGATATCTCCACATTGATCGAGGCAGGGGTGGAACTGGAATCCAATCAGCCGGAGTATTATTATACAAAGCTGGATGAGATGAAACTGGACCTGATTGAGAAGGCAACCGCCAATGCCAAGAAGCGGGTGGATATCATAGCATCGGGAACAGGGGGCACACCAGGGACGCTTCTCAGCGCCAATCTGGGAGTATTCCAGATCACGGCCAGGAATTCCAGTTCCGAGTCCTACAGCTATGACGGAGCCCTGGATACCAGCTCACGGCTTAAAACGGCCATGATCACGGTGCGGCTGAATTACAGCGCACAGTAAGGAGCCAGGGATCTGAGGCGCCCTTGTCCATTGAGGGTATAGATAAGATGACAGACAAAAAGTGCTGTACTGGGTATGATTGGAAAATCATAAACGGGACAGCACTTTTCTAATGAGACAGATTATTTTAGGAGAGCTTATCCAGTCCTGCTTTTTTCATCGCAGCAGTCAATTTATCAGGAAAATTGATCGTCATTCCTCCGTCCACCCCATAGGCGATACATTTTCCCATCCTGTTCTCATCCGTGATTCCCCATGCCCTGACAGAAAAGCCTTCTTTTTTCAGCTGCTTTACGTTATCTGCATTAAGCATATCCACATGGGGACAGACCTGAAAGCAATTTATTGCCTTGGCCTCCCCTATAACCTGGGAGGTTGGATTCCGGAACAGGTATCCAATACGTACATCTGCGTCATGTTTTCTTAAACAGACCAGGGAACTGTAATTAAATGATGTGAAAATACATTTATCCGCAGCCCCGTAGCTTTTAATGATATCCAGGGAATCTGCTTCAACCCCGTTTTCCTTTAGTTCAATGGCAAAGGTCAGTTGACGGTAGCCGAAATAGTACATGAATTCATCCAAAGTTACGATGTGATCCGGAATAAATCCCGGTCTTCCGTAGATCATCACCTTCCTCAGCTCCTGAAGCGTGTAACGGTCCACTCCACCCTGAAGACCTGCTGCCTGCTCAAGGGTGGCATCATGAAAGAGAACAAGCTGTCCATCCTTTGTCCTTCTGATGTCTGTCTCGATTCCGTTTGCCCCCATTTCCAGCCCCAGATAAAATGCGGAAAGGGTGTTTTCAGGAGCATAAGCGCTGGCTCCTCTGTGCGCGTAATTTATAAACATGATCATTTACCTGCATATTCATTTAGATATTTTTCTATTTTACCATCTATTTCTGCCAAACGTCCATCCAGATCCACATCGGGTTCTGCTTCCACGGAATCTACCAGGCTCATGACCTCACTCCATACCAAAGAGTCGGCCGGATTCACTGCGGCACCGCCCAGATACGGAAGCTGTTCATTAACCACCTGGCGGTTTGGATCCTCCAGATATTTCCTGTAGGTTTCTGTATCAGTGGCACCATTGGTTACAGGTATATAGCCTGAGGTCAGACAGTTTGAGGCAACCCTCTCATCATCCAGCATAAATTCCACAAACATAGTGGCTGCTTTTTGTTTTTCAGGGGTTGTCTTAAACAGTCCAAGTCCGTTTCCGCCCATGGTAATATCCATTGTATTGACCCGGGGAAAGGATGCCAGAGCAATCTCAAATTTACCATCCACCAGTTTTTCTACTTTGGCATAGCTTGCACAGGAAGTCATGAGCATTCCGATCTTCCCATTACAGAAGTCTTCCTGAGCGGTGGAATGCTGATTTTTAGGCATGCTTCCATCCACATTGGCCATCTGGGATACTTGTTCAAAAATCTTTTTCACAGGCTCTGTATTCATCTGTGGTTTGTTGCCTGCAATAGGCGCCGTAGAGCTGTTGTACATTAACGCCATTATATACCAGGGATAATCGCTGTGAAAAGTAAACCCATAATTGCCGGTCACATCCTTGATTTCCTTTGCGGCAGAAACCACATCTTCCATGGTCTTGGGAACGGGAATGCCTGCCTGGTCAAACATGGTTTTGTTGTAATACAGCATAGGCATGCTGTTCTGGAAGGGAAGGATCACTTTTTTATCCTTGTAGGTAAAACGTTTCCAAAAGCCCGGAAGAATGTCATCCATGATATCCTTTGAAATATAATCCTCCACTGGAAGAAGATAACCGCTGTCATACATCTGGGCAAGCCCGTGACGCTGTCCCAGCTGTGCCACATCCGGAAGCTTTTTTCCTGCAATTCCCGCCATCACTTTATTTACCATATCGTCATAGCCGCCCATGTAGGTTGCGTTTACTTTGATTCCTGTCTCCCTGGTGAACTCCTCACAAAGTTCAGCAAAGCAGTCCTCCTTGGTAGACCAGAATGTGATTTCATCCGCAGGCTCAATATCTGTCCCTGAAGACAGTGATTCCTGGGTCGTCCCCTTGGGATTCTGCGGTGAACTGGTTTGAGCGTCTGCAGATTCAGCCCCACTTTTTTCCTGAACAGCAGGGGTCTGCCCGCAGCCTGTCATTATAAGGGCTGCGGCCATACTGATTACCAGGCCATACATTTTTCTTTTCATGTTCGTTCTCTCCTTTTTATTTTATTCCTGATGTAAGCATTCCTTCCACAAAATACTTTTGAAGGAAAACAAACAGCATCATTACAGGTATCAGGATCATAGTGGAAGCAGCCATGATCATGGGCCATTGGGGACCCAGATCAGGTCTGATCAGATATCGCAGACCGATCTGCAGGGTCCGGAAACGGTTCTCATCCGTTACCATATAAGGCCACATATAGTTATTCCATGAATTTAGGAATGACAGCAGTGCCACCGTTGCTATACTGCTTTTGGCATTTGGAAGAATGATATGCCAGAATACCTGGATACTGCCGCATCCGTCCAGACTGGCTGATTGGATCAGGTCATCGGGCACGGTCATAAAAATCTGGCGCATCAGGAAAATATTAAATACATTTACCAGCTGCATCATAGCCACCCCAAAAGAGGTATTTACCAGGTTCAGCTTTTGAGCCAGAAGATAATTTGAAATAATGGCTGCCTCCTCGGGCAGGATGAGCATGGCCAGCATAAGAGAAAAAAGCGTTTTTTTAAACGGAAATTGCAGTTTGGCAAAGGCATATGCCGCCATGGAGCAGAATGTGGTCTGGCAGACAACGGAAATGGCTGCCGCTTTCATGCTGTTGATGAAAAATGCTCCAAAGGGTGCTGCATTCCAGGCATCCACATAATTTTCAAATTTCCAACTGCTGGGGAAAAGGTGAAAGTTTTCAACAAACACATCCTGTTCCTCCTTAAAGGAAGCACATATCATCCACAGGAAAGGAAACAATATGACTGCAGCAAAGGAAATCAGGATTAAATGCCTTATAAAGTCATAGACCGTAAATCGTTTCTTCATAACCTGTTTTCCTCTCTTATATGTCATAATTTACATATTTCTCAAAAGCCATCTGAACAAAATTAATGATAAGGACTGTTAAAAGCATAATAACTGCCACTGCTCCACCATATCCTACCCGAAATTGCTCAAATGCCTGTACAAACATGTAGGTGAGCATATTTGTGGTAGCGGAATCCGGCCCTCCTGATGTCATGACATTGATCTGTGTAAATACTTTAAATGCCTCGATTGTCACTGTGATCACCAGCATAAAGGTAGTGGGGGAAACCAAAGGCGCTTCTATGAGCCAAAGTTTCTGCAGTCTGCTGGCGCCATCGATCTCAGCTGCCTCCTTCAACTCATCTGACACATTTAACAGTGCTCCCAAATAAACCACGGCGCAAAAACCGGTTGTTTTCCAGCAATTCATCGCAACAAGGGATGGAAGCGCCGTCTTTTTGCTGTTTAGCCACTGCAGGGGTTCAATTCCCAGGGATTTCAGCAGCGTATTCAGTGTTCCGTACTGAGGATGATATATAAAAAGGAAGACGGCTGACATGGCTACCATGGATGTTACATAGGGGGCAAAAAAGATGGTTCTGTACAGCACATTGACCGCGCTTTTTCTGGCCAAAAGGGATGCAAGGAGAAATCCCAGGGCTATGGTTACGGGAACAAACATTAGTGCATAGCGGACTGTAACGATCACGCTGTTTCTAAAATCCTGGCTGGTGAATAGCTCCTTATAATTATTGAGACCCACAAATTTCGGATCCCCCACAACCATATTCCAGGACGTAAAGCTTAAAAGTACGTTTCTTATGACTGGAAGAAAATTAAACAAGGTCAAACAGGCAAATGCCGGAAATAAAAGCAGCCCTGCGGCGATGACATCTGATCGTTTCATGCTGATGCCTCCTTATAAATAAATTTTATAAATCCTGACGAAATTCCCTCAATCTGTGTAATGATTGTCACATTTGGAATTATAAGATGAATATTGTCAAAAATGAAATACTTGTTTATAATAGATTTATAAAATAAATTTATAAGTAAAACTTATGAAAAAAACCTGTAAAACCTTGTCCTCTTTCTTGTAAAAAGGAGTTAAAATCATGCAGCTAAAGGATATTGAGTATATACGTACCATCGCAGAGGAGGGGAGCTTTTCTGCCGCTGCCGCCAAATGCTTCATAAGCCAGCCGGCCCTCAGCCTGGCGGTAAAACGGTTGGAACAGGAGTTGGGCGTAAGCCTGTTTGAGAGAAGTACGCATTCCGTGAAATTGAGCTCTGCCGGGGAATTGTTTGTGTCAGAGGGAGAAAATATTTTAAGACTCAGCCATCAGCTGAAAGAACATATGGTAAATATTGCGCTCATGAAAAGAGGCAATATTCGGATGGGTATATCAACATTTTACAGTTCCTATTATCTGATCAAGATCCTTCCGTCCTTTTACAGGCTTTATCCGGGAATACATATTGATATTGTGGAGGGGACTTCACTGGCTCTGGAGGAGATGGTATTAAAAGATGAGGTGGATTTTAGTTTGATCCCACTGCCTCTGCGAAGTGAAGGCTCCCTGGAATATCAGGTTTTGCAGCAGGAACAGATCCTGTTTGCTATTCCATCCTCCAGCCCTTTGCGCTCCAAACTGAAATCTTCCCTTGCCAGAGACTTCCCTTTTATTGACCTGTCTGATGCAAAGGATGAATCCTTTATCTTTTTAAAGCCGGAGCAGCGTTTTTACCGAATGGGGATGGATTTATGTAAGGCAGCCGGATTTCGGCCGAACATTCTGTATGAGCTTACCAATTGGGATGCCATCAATACTTTGATCGGGGTTGGAATGGGAGTTGGCTTTGTACCGGAATTAGTGACGGAACGAATCCATAAAAATATCCGGCAGCCTATATACTGCCGGATTCTCAACCAAACTGCCATCCGCTCCTATGCGGTGGTTTATAAAAAACATAAGGATCTTTCCCTGGAGGCAATGGACTTTATTAAATTTTTACCCCATCTTTTCCATAATTAGGATTACTTTTCCCCAAGAGGCCGTACCTTCTCCACATAGATCTTCCGAAACAGGATGGAACTGAGCACTACCGAGGTGATCTCAGCCAGGGGGATGGAGTACCATACCATGTGGAGCCCAAAGGTCCTGGCAAAAAAGTACGCCAGGGGAAGGATACATACCAGCTGCCTGGCTACGGATACCATCAGGCTGTAGACACCGTTGCCCATGGCCTGGAACACGGAACCTACGATGATGCAGTATCCGGCAAACAGGAAGCTGAGGCTGATGATGCGCAGGGCCGGGACGCCGATGGACAGCATGTCCGCGTCCGCCTGGAAGAGCATGAGCAGCTGCGGGGTCATGAGCTGGAACACGGTCAGTCCGATGAACATGATCCCCACCGCGATCCCAATGCTTAAACGCACGGTTTCCATGATACGCTTCCGGTTCCTGGCTCCATAGTTGTAGGCAATAATAGGGATCATGCCGTTGTTGAGGCCGAAGATGGGCATGAATATAAAGCTCTGAAGCTTAAAGTAAACGCCGAACACAGCCACCGCTGTCTCTGAAAAGGTGATAAGGATCTTGTTCAGGCCAAAGGTCATGACCGAACTGATGGACTGCATTATAATGGAAGGAACGCCCACCTGGTAGATGACGGATATGGTCCTTCCATGGGGACGAAAGCCCTTAAAACTGATGCGCACATCCTTATTCTTGGCGTGATTCAGGCATCCGGCCAGCACCATGGCCACGATCTGCCCAAACACGGTGGCAGCGGCAGCGCCCTGGATCCCCATCTTGGGCATACCCGCCAGACCAAAGATCAGGATGGGGTCCAGAATGATGTTGATAATGGCCCCTGTTCCCTGGGTGATCATGCAGTAGAAGGTTTGCCCCGTGGACTGGAGGATCCTCTCGAACATCATTTCCCCAAACAGGCCAAAGCTGAAAATGCAGACGATCTGCAGGTATTGAACGCCGTATTCAATGATAACGGGATTATCTGTCTGGCTTTCAAAGAACAGCCTTGCCCCAAACAGGCCAAAGACTGCAAATACCAGAAAGCTTAGAAATGCCAGAAACAGTCCGTTGGCAGCCGCCAGATTGGCATTCTTGGCATTTTTTTCGCCCAGGGAGCGGGACAGCAGGGCATTGACGCCCACGCATGTTCCAGCGGAAACCGCGATCAGCAGGTTTTGGATGGGGAACGCCATGGAGACCGCGGTGAGGGCCGCCTGATTGATCATGGAAACAAAGACACTGTCCACGATATTATACAGGGCCTGGACCAGCATGGAAATGATCATGGGCAGGGACATGGAGATCAGTAATCTGCGGACGGGCATGGTGCCCATCTTGTTTTCTTGTGACATGTAATAACATCCTTTCTCATTTGTGCATAGTGGTTATTGTAACATTATCCATATAGTAAAGTCAATGGGCGCAGGTATTATGAAGGCAGGCGGGGGATCTGCTTTTTAATGTTTGCTGAATATTGTCTGGACAGACGGTGGGATTTATGGTATATTTAAAATAGTAACGATTACTATTATTGCAAGACGGATAAGAAAGGGGTAAAGTTATGGCAATATACCGCTGCAGGTTCTGTGGTTCCATGTATGATGAAGAAAAAGAGGGGGTTCCGGTCCGTGAATTAAAGGTCTGTCCGGTTTGCAGAGTTGCCTCCGATAAGCTGGTGCCGGCCGGGGGTGTCCCCAGCGTGTCCGGGAATGAGAGCCGTCTGTCCGGGTCTGTGTCCGCCCCGGCCGCCCCCGTATCTGCTGCCCCGGCCTCGGCCGCATCCGCCCCGGCTTCCCCGGAGAAAAGGGAAGCCCTTCCCTATGATCCGGAATACGCAAGGTTAGGCACGGACAGCCGGTATATGGATGAAATCCATGAGATGGCTGTCAAGGGCAAGTCCATCATAGCTGCCATGGGCACACAGATGAGTATGCCGGGATGGGATGACATCCTGTTTTTAGGCGCCCAGTTAAATCCCATGCCGTTAGATGAGCACGCGCCGGTGAAGACGGAGACCATCATTGGCAAAAAGGCCAGGAAGCCTATGGTATTGGAGCATCCGGTCTACATTTCCCATATGTCCTTTGGCGCCCTGTCAAAGGAGACAAAGACAGCCCTGGCAATGGGCAGCGCAATGGCGCGCACTGCCATGTGTTCCGGTGAAGGGGGGATCCTCCCGCAGGAGAGGGAGGCCGCATACAAGTATATATTTGAATACGTACCAAACCTGTACAGTGTGTCGGAGGAGAACCTGCGGCGTGCAGATGCAATTGAGATTAAGATCGGACAGGGCACAAAGCCGGGAATGGGCGGTCATCTGCCCGGCAGCAAGGTGACACCGGAGATTGCGGCTGTGCGCGGCAAGCCCTTGGGCCGGGATGTGATCAGTCCCTCCCGTTTCCCGGGGATCGACTCCAAGGAAGACCTGAAGGCTCTTGTGGACAGGCTCAGGGAGGAGTCTGAAGGCAGGCCCATTGGAATTAAGATCGCGGCAGGCAGGATCGAAAAGGATCTGGAGTTCTGCGTGTATGCAGGACCGGATTTTATTACCATAGACGGCCGGGGCGGAGCCACAGGGGCCAGCCCCAAGCTGATCAGGGACTCCGCCAGCGTACCTACCATCTATGCCCTGTACCGGGCAAGAAAATATCTGGATGAGGTGGGAGCGGACATGGAACTGGTGATCACAGGCGGGCTCAGGGTGTCCTCCGACTTTGCAAAGGCTCTGGCAATGGGTGCCGATGCGGTGGCCATCGCATCAGCGGCCCTGATCGCAGCGGCCTGCCAGCAGTACCGCATCTGCGGGACCGGTATGTGCCCGGTTGGGGTGGCTACCCAGGATGAGGCTCTGCGCCGCCGCCTGCCTATGGATGCGGCAGCGCAGAGGGTGGCAAACTTTTTAAATGTCTCTCTGGAGGAGATAAAGACCTTTGCAAGGATCACGGGCCACCACAATATTCATGACATGGATGTGGATGACCTGTGCACCATCAGCAGGGAGATCTCTGAGTTCACAAATATCAGACATGCATAGAGCAGCTGGAAGCATAGACCTGTTCCAGGATTTCCACATGAAGCCGTTCATCCATGATGATACGGCGCAGGTTTTCCGTGATATTTTCATCCCGTATGTATGATATCTGGTGCTGATACTTGCTGATGGCCGCCTTCTCACTGTCGATGGCATTGCGCATCAGGGCAGGAAGTTCCCGGGGATACTGGTTGTAGCTGGGAGACCAGTAAGTCCTTTTGCATCCGTACTGGGTCCACATCCTGGGATCTTCTCCCAGCTGCAATGCTAATTTTCCAAAAATTTCCAGATGGTGCATTTCCACAATGCTGATCCTGCGGAAAACATCGGCAATCTCCTTATTTGATTCCGTCATCAGATTGTTATAAACATAAAGGCTTATGGCTGACATCTCAGAATTGGCGCCGCCTACATTGTCCAGTATGACCCTGGCATAGGCCGGATTCTTTTCCTCAGCCTTTACTGGCGGGTACGGCATGTCTGAGGAAAAATGGAAATGATCCAAGGATAACATGGTGAGCTCCTTTATAATATAAAGTTTTCATAGTGTAATGTATGAAATATGACTATGGAATATACAAATTTTCTAAAAATCAAAAGTTGTAAATTTTGGTTCTTGACTTTAGCGGATGAATGTACTATTTTATTAGATAAATAATTAAAAGCAATGAAAGAGACTCTTGCCTGAGAAATGTAACAGGAAGGAAGGCGTCACCGACTGAGAGCGCCTCCGCGCAGGACTGGGCAAAGGGAACACTCCGGAGCTGATATATTGAAGCGGTTAAGGCCGGCAGTAGGTATATCCGTTGTACACGTTACGTACAAAGAGAGGGGAACTGACACCGTATGATGTGCTCTGACTGTATTAGCGTACAGGAAGGCAGGCATACAGGCCCGGATCCCAATGCGGGTGGTACCGCGGGAATATCATATGAATGAAATCCCGTCCCGGAATGCAGTTACTGTGTTCCGGGGCGTTTTTGTTGTATTGGAAAAGCCGTTTGCATTTTCCTGGAAATGTTCCGGAACCGGATGTCAAAGTATACCAAACACGTTCCGAAAGGAGAAACAACCATGGATTTTGTAAGCGGAGTTAAGGAGAAGGCTGTCCTGGGTATCCGGGATATACGAAGCGGGGATTATGACGGGAAGACGGTTCATATGAATGGCGCTGTCCACACCATACGTCAGATGGGGGAGATTTCATTCATTGTTTTGAGAAAGGCGGAAGGGCTGGTACAGTGTGTATACGAGGGAAGGAAATCAGGGTTTGATATCAGGGAGCTGAAGGAGGAGAGCACGGTGGAGGTGACGGGAACGGTCCGTGGGGAGGAGAGAGCGCCCCAGGGCTTTGAGATCCGCCTGCAGGGCATCCGTGTCCTGTCCAAGCCTGCACAGCCCATGCCCATTGCCATCAGCAAATGGAAGCTGAACACTTCCCTGGAGACCAAACTGGCCCTGCGTCCCATTTCACTGAGAAATATCAGGGAGCGGGCAAAGTTTAAGATACAGGAAGGGATCGTAAGAGGATTCAGGGACTATCTGTTCAGCCAGGGCTTTACGGAGATCCATACGCCCAAAATCGTGGCCAGAGGCGCGGAGGGCGGTTCCAATGTGTTCCGTCTGGATTACTTCAATAAAAAAGCAGAGCTGGGCCAGAGTCCCCAGTTTTATAAACAGACCATGGTGGGAGTCTATGACAGGGTATTTGAGGCAGCCCCTGTGTTCCGGGCAGAAAAGCACAATACCACCCGCCATCTGAACGAATATACCAGCCTGGATTTTGAGATGGGGTATATCGATGGATTTGAGGATGTGATGGAGATGGAGACAGGTATGCTCCAGTACGTCATGGCTTTGCTGGAACAGGATTACAAAAAGGAGCTGGATCTGCTAAAGGTAACCCTGCCGGATGTGAGCCGCATCCCTGCTGTGCGCTTTGATGAGGCAAAACGGCTGGTATCTGAAGCATATAACAGGAAGATCCGCAACCCATATGACCTGGAGCCGGAGGAGGAACTGCTGATCGGCCGCTACTTTAAGGAAAAGTCAGGCAGTGATTTTGTGTTTGTGACCCACTACCCCTCCAAAAAGCGTCCCTTTTATGCCATGGATGACCCGCAGGATCCCAAGTTCACACTGAGCTTTGACCTGTTGCTGCGCGGGCTGGAGGTGACCACAGGAGGACAGAGGATCCACGACTATGACCGGATCATTGAGAAAATGACCAGGCGGGGCATGGATCCCCAGGATATCCAGTCCTATCTCATGATCTTCAAGTACGGAATGCCGCCCCACGGCGGCCTGGGAATCGGCCTGGAGCGCCTGACCATGCGGCTATTGGATGAACAGAATGTAAGGGAGACCTGCATGTTCCCAAGGGATGTGACAAGGCTGGAACCATAGGACGCGGGAGAGACATATCTGGAAAGAGACATGATCGGAATCAGAGAGGAGTATTACCATGGCAAACATTATAAACGATGAAACCATCGAGTATGTGGGCATTCTGGCAAAGCTGGAGCTTTCCGATGAGGAAAAGGAAGCTGCCAAAAAGGATATGGGCCGCATGCTGGATTATATTGATAAACTGAATGAACTGGACACATCCGGCGTGGAACCCATGTCCCATGTGTTCCCGGTGACCAATGTGTTCCGGGAGGATGTGGTGACCAACAGGGATGAGCGTGACAGTATCCTTGCAAATGCGCCTGAGCAAAAGGACGGCGCGTTCAAGGTTCCGAAAACAGTGGAATAGGAGGGCGAAGACAATGGATATACTTGATTTAACTGCCCTGGAACTGGGGAAAAAGATACAGGCAGGGGAAGTCACTGCCATGGAGGCGGCCAGGGCTGCCTTAAAACAGATCCGCGCATGGGAGGCGTCCATCCACGCATACGTGACAGTGGATGAGGAAGGCGCACTAAAAAGGGCGGCCGCGGTACAGGCTAAGATCGAGGACGGAGCCCTTACAGGGCCGCTGGCAGGCGTGCCCATGGCCGTAAAGGATAATATGTGCACCAAAGGGCTGAGGACCACCTGCAGTTCCAATATCCTCAGAAACTTTATCCCCACCTATACGGCCCAGGCTGTCTCAAACCTGGAACAGGCGGGAGCCGTTATTCTGGGAAAGACAAATATGGATGAATTTGCCATGGGAAGCACCACGGAGACCTCTGCTTTTGGCGTTACCAGGAATCCGTGGAACACGGAACATGTGCCCGGGGGATCATCAGGCGGTTCCTGTGCGGCCGTGGCAGCAGGGGAGTGCTTCTATGCCTTAGGATCTGATACGGGCGGATCCATCCGCCAGCCCAGCTCCTTCTGCGGTGTTGCGGGGATCAAGCCCACCTACGGCACCGTGTCCCGGTACGGCCTGATCGCCTACGGTTCATCCCTGGACCAGATCGGCCCTGTTGCCAAGGATGTGGCGGACTGTGCAGCCATACTGGAGGTTCTGGCATCCCATGATACAAAAGACAGCACTTCCCTTGAACGGAAGGACTGTGATTTTACCGCCGCTCTTAAAGAGGACGTAAAGGGAATGAGAATCGGTATACCGGAACCCTATCTGGGGCAGGGCCTGGACCGTGAGGTGAAGGACGCAGTGCTCCGGGCAGCGGATGTGCTAAAGGAAAAAGGCGCTGTGGTGGAAACCTTTGACCTGCAGCTGGTGGATTACGCGATCCCGGCCTATTATGTCATCGCTTCCGCGGAGGCCAGCTCCAACCTGTCCCGTTTTGACGGGGTGAAATACGGATACCGGACCCCTGAGTATGAGGGGCTTCACAGCATGTATAAGAAGAGCCGCTCCGAAGGGTTTGGCCCGGAGGTAAAACGCCGCATCATGCTGGGGTCCTTTGTTCTCAGCTCCGGCTACTATGACGCCTACTATCTGAAGGCGCTGCGCACCAAGGCTCTGATCAAAAAGGAATTTGACCAGGCGTTTTCAAACTATGATGTGATCCTGGCCCCCGCGTCCCCGGGCACGGCGCCTCGGCTGGGTGAATCCCTTAAGGACCCGTTAAAAATGTACCTGGGGGACATCTATACCATATCCGTAAACCTGGCGGGACTCCCGGGCATCACCGTACCCTGCGGGATGGATTCAAAAGGGCTTCCCATCGGCCTTCAGCTGATCGGAGACTGCTTTAAGGAGAAGAATATCATCCGCGCAGCCTATGCCTATGAGAGCGCACACGACTTTACGGCTCCGTCCCTGGCAGCGGGAGGAGCAAGGGAGGAGGGAACATTATGAGTAAACAGTATGAAACCGTCATTGGTTTGGAGGTCCATGTGGAGCTGGCCACCAAAACCAAAATCTTCTGCTCCTGTTCCACTGAATTCGGCGGCGCCCCCAACACCCACACCTGTCCGGTGTGCACCGGTATGCCGGGCTCCCTTCCCGTGCTGAACCGCCAGGTGGTGGAATATGCGCTGGCCGTGGGCCTTGCCACCAACTGTGAGATCAACCAGTACTGTAAATTTGACCGGAAGAACTACTTTTATCCGGATAATCCCCAAAACTATCAGATATCCCAGCTGTACCTGCCCATATGCCGCCACGGCTGGGTGGAGATAGAGACGCCCTCAGGGGTGGCAAAAAAGGTGGGGATCCATGAGATCCATATGGAGGAGGACGCGGGAAAGCTGATCCATGATGAGTGGGAGGACTGCTCTCTGGTGGACTACAACCGAAGCGGCGTGCCCCTGATCGAGATCGTATCAGAGCCGGATATGAGAAATGCACAGGAGGTCATTGCCTACCTTGAAAAGCTGCGCCTGATCATCCAGTACCTGGGCGCCTCCGACTGCAAATTGCAGGAGGGGTCCATGCGCGCGGATGTGAACCTGTCTGTCCGCGAAGCGGGAAGCCGTGAACTGGGGACCAGGACGGAAATGAAGAACCTTAACTCCTTTAAAGCCATTGCAAGGGCCATTGAGGGGGAGAGAAAGCGTCAGATCGAGCGTTTGGAGGAGGGGAAAAGGGTCATCCAGGAGACACGCCGCTGGGATGACAACAAAGAGAGCTCCAGGGCCATGCGCTCCAAGGAGGATGCCCAGGATTACCGGTATTTTCCGGACCCGGACCTGGCGCCTGTTGTCATTAGCGATGAGTGGATCGCCCGCGTCAGGGCACAGCAGCCGGAGCTGCGCACTGAAAAGATCAGCCGTTACATGGCGGAGTACGGTCTGCCCGCATATGACGCGGATCTGATCACCAGTTCCAAGCATATGGCTGACCTGTTTGAGGAGACCGTGGCGCTGTGTAACAGGCCCAAGGAGGTGTCCAACTGGCTGATGGTGGAGGCCATGAGGCTGTTAAAGGAGCAGGGGATGGATGTAGATGACATCCGGTTCTCACCTTCCAATCTGGCAGCCCTGATCGCCATGGTGGAAGGATCAGAGATCAACAGGACCGTGGCCAAATCCGTGTTTGAGGAAATATTCATGAATGACGTGGATCCCCGGGCTTACGTGACGGAGCACGGGCTTAAGGTGGTCAATGATGAGGGCGCCTTAAAACGCGCAGTGGAGGATGTGATCGCAGCCAACCCCCAGTCCGTGGAGGACTATAAGAACGGAAAGGAAAGGGCCATGGGCTTTTTGGTGGGCCAGACCATGCGGGCCATGAAAGGCAAGGCGGACCCGGCCATGGTCAACCGGATCGTAAAAGAATTTCTTTCAGTACAATAGCTTTATAAGCGTAACTTTTATTAGTAATAAGAAAATTTTGTATTGACGGAACGCTCCAGTTGGTGTATGCTTGTGTACAATGCACGAATGTGTAAACCACTGGCTGACAGATGTGTGCCTGGTAACTACAAAACCATATGGCAAACCACCGGCAGCCGGACGAATTTTGAGGCACGGTTCAGATACGGGCCGATTAATGAAAAAAGAATATGATGGGTATCAAGGAGGATATTATGAAGCCATATGCAGAGATGACCAAAGAAGAACTTCTGGCACTGCGCAAGGAACTGAAAGCACAGTACCGCGAACTGCAGGGAAAGGACCTGAAGCTGGATATGTCCAGAGGCAAGCCCTGCGTGGAGCAGCTGGACCTTTCCATGGGTCTGATGGATGTTTTAAGCAGCAATGATGACCTGACCTGCGAAGACGGAACAGACTGCCGCAACTATGGTGTGCTCACCGGTATTGATGAGGCCAAAGAACTGATCGCGGACATGATGGAGGTGAATCCTTCCACTGTTATCCTGTATGGCAACTCCAGCCTGAACGTTATGTATGATACGGTATCACGGGCCATGACCCACGGTATCATGGGGAATACCCCCTGGTGCAAACTGGATAAGGTGAAATTCCTCTGCCCCGTTCCCGGATATGACCGGCATTTTGCTATTACAGAATATTTTGGCATTGAGATGATCAATGTGCCCATGACTCCCCAGGGCCCTGATATGGATATGGTGGAGGAGCTGGTGTCTTCCGATGACACTATTAAGGGAATCTGGTGTGTGCCCAAGTACTCCAATCCTCAGGGCTATTCCTATTCAGACGAGACTGTGCGCCGCTTTGCAAGGCTGGAGCCGGCTGCGCCTGATTTCAGGATCTTCTGGGATAATGCCTACGGCGTACACCATCTGTACGACCATGACCAGGACCATCTGATTGAAATCCTGGCAGAGTGCAAGCGGTCAGGCAACCCTGATATGGTTTATAAATTTGCTTCCACCTCCAAGATCAGCTTCCCCGGCTCGGGCATTGCGGCCCTTGCCACCTCCCACAACAACCTGGAGGATATCAAGGCACAGTTAAAGAACCAGACCATTGGCCATGACAAGGTAAACCAGCTGCGCCATGTACGCTTTTTCGGAGATATCCACGGCATGGTGGAGCACATGAGAAAGCATGCCGACATTGTGCGCCCTAAGTTCGAGGCTGTTGAGGAGATCCTGGAAAGAGAGTTGGGAGGACTGGGAATCGGACAGTGGTCACAGCCCAAGGGCGGTTACTTTATCTCCTTTGATTCCATGGACGGATGTGCCAAGGAGATTGTTGCCAGGTGTAAGAAGGCAGGCGTTGTGATGACCCCTGCAGGGGCAACCTATCCATATGGAAAGGATCCCCATGACAGCAATATCCGTATTGCTCCCACCTATCCTCCTTTAGGCGACCTGATTACCGCATCTGAGCTGTTTGCCCTGTGCGTAAAGCTGACCAGCGTGGAGAGACTTCTGAAGGGTATGGATTAAGGCATCCTTTTCAGGAAAATGATTCAAGTGTAAAATGAAAGGCTTTATCAGATAATGATAGGGAGCGGATCATTCGTGAGAACGAGTCCGCTCCCTATTGCCGTTTTGGAAGACTGTGCACCGCAGCTCCCCTATAGGCAAGGGAAAATCCTATAAGGAGGCAAAGGCCATGAGAGGCGCTGCAGGGCGGTTTAAAGGAAAATACGATCTCTTTACCATCTATTTAGTACCGGGCGCCACGGTACTGCTGGCATCCCTTGACAGCTGGACCGCCACGAACCTGTCCGTGCTGGGCAACACCTCAGGCAACAAGCTGCTCTTTGCCCTTTGGGGCTTTATCACCGGCATTTATTACTGTATCTATATCCTGTACCTGTTTCATATAGGAAGATACAGGAATATGGCAGGAAAATGCTTTGTGTACACAGCTGCGGCATTTCTGCTCACTGCTGTTATGATTCCCTATACTCCGCAGCAGTATCCAATAAAAGCCCATCTTCATGTGCTGCTGGCATTTTTATCCCCCATACTTCTGACATTGGGTATTGTTTGCTTTCTCCGTTTTTTAAGCAGCAGGGACAGACCGCGCTACCGCAGGGCCTGGAATATCATGTGGATCCTGGCGGCATGTTCCCTGGTGCTGATCCTGATGGCGGGTTTTATTACCAGCTTCCTGGAGGTGTTTTTAGTGGTGGGGCTGTGCGGATATCTGCGCTATATGGAACGTCTGCTGGTGAGCCGGGACCATGGCCGGGCCGGTTGATAACAATGTAAAAAACAACGTGAAAAGAGGCGGAAAGGTCGAATCCCTTCCGCCTCTTTTCGGGCAGTAAAAACAAACCGTTTATATGGAGTGTATTAGAGATATCTCTAACACGTTGGGGGGCATTAGAATGTAACTTCCTCATCATAGAAGCAGCATGTAAGCAGCTTCTCCATCTGGGCCGGGGTAATGGACCTTGGGTTGGAACCTGTACATGCATCTCCCACAGCCAACTCGGCAACGGCGGGAAGCTTTTCCATAAATTCCTTCTCATCAATGATGCCGCCTTCGTAATCCCTGATACAGGTGGGGATATCCAGCTCCTTGTTCATTTCACGGATACGTGCAATGAGGGCATCGGTCAGCTCCTGGTCAGTTGTGCCAGGAAGGTTGATAAATTTTGCGATCTTTGCATATCTTGCAGCGGCCTCAGGTTCTTTGGAGTTATATTTAATAACCTTTGGCAGGTACATTGCATTTGCACAACCGTGAACAATGTGGCCGCCTGAATATGCTGCACCTGTCTTGTGAGCCATGGAGTGGACGATTCCAAGCAAAGCATTGGAAAATGCCATTCCGGCAAGACACTGTGCATTGTGCATCTTATCACGGGCTTCCATATCTCCGTTATAAGAAGGTATCAGATACTCGTTAATCATCTCGATGGCATGGAGAGCTAACGGGTCCGTATACTCGCAGTTAAGGGTTGACACATATGCCTCAATGGCATGTGTCATGGCATCCATGCCTGTGTGGGCTGTCAGTTTCTTTGGCATGGTCTCAGCCAGTGCCGGGTCAACGATGGCCACATCAGGGGTGATGTTAAAGTCTGCAAGAGGATATTTGATTCCCTTGCTGTAATCAGTGATAACGGAAAATGCGGTTACTTCCGTGGCAGTACCGGATGTGGAAGGAATCGCACAGAATTTAGCCTTGGTGCGCAGGGTGGGGAAGTTAAACGGTATGATCAGATCCTCAAAGGATGTATCCGGGTACTCATAGAATGCCCACATAGCCTTGGCCGCATCAATTGGGGAACCGCCGCCCATGGCCACGATCCAGTCAGGATTAAATTCCTCCATGGCCTTTGCGCCCTTCATTACGGTTTCAACAGAAGGATCCGGTTCAACGCCTTCAAAAAGCTGAACCTCCATGCCTGCTTCCTTCAGGTAGTCCACAACCTTATCCAGAAAGCCGAAGCGTTTCATGGAACCGCCGCCAACTACTACAAATGCTTTCTTTCCGGTTAAAGTCTTTAATGCATCCAATGCATGTTCGCCGTGATATAAATCTCTGGGTAATGTAAATCTCATGATAAAACCTCCCTTTTACGAGAAATAGTGTTGTTAATTAATGTTATTTATTTAACAACTATATGATAGCATGGCGTGGCATAAATGAGTAGGTATGAAAAAGGAATACCGGTATTCCTAAAGGGACATTCCAGGTATTATCCCATGAGTAAATTGGATATTCCGTAATTTGTAATATTTGTAAAGACAAAATATCTATTCCATGGGGGAAACCTATGATATACTGAAACTACTTTGTTGCAATTAATGGAGTAGAGCAATGTTCCAACACGCTCTGGTAAAAGAGAGGAGATACATATGAGTTTTTTCATGGGAAAAAAGTTTGTGGGCTTTGGAGGAAAAGGCTCACAGAAAGGACCGCAGAAAGGACCGGAGGTGGTCTTTGACAGCGGGGAGGACGGCAACCGGAAGATGAAGCGTATGCTGCGTCCCATTAAGTTTGGTATTTTAGTGGTATTTGTGGCAATTGCGGCCCTGGATTCCTTCTATACCCTGTCTGAGAACGAGATGGCGGTGCTCACCACCTTTGGCAGGCCCTCCAGCGTTATGACCTCGGGACCTAAGTTTAAGTACCCATTTATCCAAAAGGTTTATAAGATGTCCAAGGAGATCAAAGGGATGCCCATTGGATATGACCCTGATTATAATACGGAGTATCCGGCTGACAGCGAGAACAATCCTGTCTCCCTGCCCTCTGAGTCCGAGATGATCACAAAGGATTTCAACTTTGTAAATGTGGATTTTTACATTGAGTACCAGATCGTGGATCCCATCAAGGCATATATCAACAGCGATACGGCCATTTCCATTCTAAAGAACCTGGCCCAGTCCTATATAAGGGATACGGTGGGATCCTACAGCGTGGATGAGGTGATCACCACGGGCAAGTCCGAGATACAGGCCAAGGTAAAGTCCCTCTTATCAGAACGCCTGGAGCAGGAGGACATAGGGATCGGCATTGTCAATGTGACCATACAGGATGCGGAACCGCCCACCGAGGCGGTGAACAATGCCTTTAAGGCAGTGGAGGACGCAAAGCAGGGCATGGACACCAAGATCAATGAGGCCAAGAAGTACCAGTCAGAGCAGCTTCCGGCCGCTAATGCAAAGGCGGATAAGGCTGCCAGGGACGCGGAAGCCTACAGGCAGCAGCGTATCAGTGAAGCCGAAGGCCAGGTGTCCCGCTTTAACGATATGTACGAGGAGTACGCAAAGTATCCTCTGATCACCAAGAAGAGGATGTTCTATGAGACCATGGAGGAGCTTCTGCCAACCCTGAAGGTGATCATCAATGGCTCTGACGGAACCCAGACCATGCTGCCCCTGGATTCATTTGTCAGTGAAAATCAGAACGGAGGTGCCCGGTAATGAAAACCCTAGGAAAATTTATGAGAAATATTGGGATCGTGGTGGTGATCCTGCTTGTGGCCACCATATTTAATCCGATCGTTGTGACCAGGGCCAATGAATACAGCCTGATCATCCAGTTTGGAAAGGTGGTCCGGGTGGAGGAGGCCGCGGGGCCATCCCTGAAAGTGCCTTTCCTGCAGTCTGTGCAGAAGATACCCAGGTACAAGATGATCTCCGACCTGTACCCCAGCGATGTCACCACCAAGGATAAAAAGGTGATGACCGTGGATTCCTTTGTGATCTGGGATATCAACGATCCGGTGAAATACCTCTCCTCCCTAAATGCCAGCAAGGAAAAGGCAGAGGTCAGGCTGGGGAATGTGGTCTACAACTCCATCAAGAACGTGCTGAGTTCCACCAACCAGGCGGATATCATATCAGGCAGGGACGGCGACCTGGCTAAGACCATAACTGATAATATAGGAAGCGCCATGGATTCCTACGGCATCCATATCTATGCCGTGGAGACCAAGAAGCTGGACCTGCCTGATTCCAACAAGGAATCGGTTTACCAGAGGATGATCTCTGAGCGAAACAACATTGCGGCCCAGTACACGGCGGACGGAGACTACCAGTCTTCACTGATTAAGAATGAGACGGATAAGACTGTGAAGGAAACCATAGCAAAGGCCGATGCGGAGGCTGAGAAGATCAAGGCCGAGGGCGAGGCAAAGTATATGCAGATCCTCAGCGAGGCCTACAATGATGAGTCCAAGGCGGATTTTTACAATTATGTCCGCTCCCTGGACGCCCTGAAGGCTTCCCTGAAGGGGGATAACAAGACCGTTATCCTGAATCAGGACAGTGAACTGGCAAGGATATTATCCGGGAACTGATTCAAAATATTTATATGAAGAAACAGAGCGCATTGGCGAGGGATTGCCAATGCGCTTTTTGTTGCTTTAAATGACAGCATAAAATAAACCTGATAAGCCGGCTGAAATTATGTGCAAATAATATAAAAATGGACAAAAATATGGAACAAAATAATGCATAACTTATATACGAAAAGGTCCACATATAGAAAATACCTATTAAACATGCACGAAACCACCATTGCAATCAATTGGATATGTATAACAATCGGCTATATAATAAAGACAACCTAAGATTGCAGTTCATCAAATATACCACCCCCTGGCATATAATGCAATCCCCGGGAGATATCTGAGCAGTGATTGTTAAAAAAATAACAAAACGTATTAAAGGAGGGTGTTATATGGCAACAGCACAAGATTACAGCTTAAGAAAGAAGGTATTTGCAGCAGCCTGGGTGGTCATTTTTGTGGCGGCAGGGATTTCGGCCTATTCCGTGTTTAAGGCATCCATCATGGAAGCCACAGGTGGGACGGACAGCCAGATATCCATTGCATATACCATACAGCAGCTGTTTGCGGCCACGCTTGGGATTTTTTCCGGCAGGGCGGTTGACAAGATCGGGCCAAGGATCGTGATATACCTGGGCGGCTTTCTTTATGGGTTTGGATGGCTTGTGGGAGGACTCACCACCTCAGTGCCCATGTTTTATCTGTTTTTCGGCGTGGTCAATGGAATTGGTTCAGGACTTATCTACAACTCCTCGGTTGCCACGGGCCTTAAGTGGTATCCGGAAAAGAAGGGGACCATGTCGGGACTGCTGCTTATGTCCGCATCCATAGGGCCTTTCCTGACTTCCAGGTTCGGGGAGATTTTGTGCAACGGACTGGGGCTTGGAGCCAAGGGCTTGTCGGTGATCGGGGCAGCCTATATTGTTCTTGTGTGGGCAGTGGGCTGGATCATGACTGTTCCGGGCAAGGACTGGGTGGCGCCTCCCATACCTGCTTCTGTCACAAACACGGAAAAGGCGGACCGGGAGTACGGACCGTTTGATATGTTAAAAACACTGCGGTTCTGGCTGATGATTGTGCTCATGTGTCTGGCCAGCATGACGGGGATCATGTTCGTGGGCGCGCTTTCAGGGATTGCCCAGGCCCAGCTGGGGGTGGGGACCGCGGCTGCCTCATGGATCGTTGGTATCAGCGCATTGGCAAACTTTGTGGGAAGAATGGGCTTTGGCCGTGTCTGCGACAGGCTGGGTGAGGCCAAGACGGTTTTGATCATCCTTGTGGTCACTATTTTGTCCCTGTTTGTTATGAGAAATGCGTTTACAATCCCTATGTTTATTGTCTGTCTTATATTTATCGGCGCTGCCTTTGGCGGAGTCCTTGTCTGTTTCCCGCCTTTTACACAAAAGGTATTTGGAATGGAAAACAGCGGGGTCAATTACGGGATCATGTTTTTGGGTTATGCGTCCGGTTCTTACTTCGGCCCCCAGATCGCGGCCAAGACAAAGATGCTGGGACCGGATGGGGCGGTGATGGCCACCTCCTATGCCAATGCCTACAGCATTGCCATTGCAGTGGGGGTTGCGGGAATTGTGGTATGCTTCCTTCTTATGTATGTAAAAGACCGGTATGCAAAGCAGGCAAAAGCCGCATAGGGAAGAACAGGAGATGGAAAGTTTGAAACAGAGAAGTAGAGGGAAACCAATAAAAAAGAGTATCGCAAACAAGCCATTCACAATCACTCGTCTTGCGGATGGTAAAAGTTAACATTTAAGTGTGGGTTAAGAGTTCACA